>PDWI01003774.1_pt1 | contig 21040 bp, 21 predicted proteins | sample 1430891 | NCBI WGS metagenome assembly PDWI01 (sample SAMN01162508, study PRJNA174530) | Oral metagenome, whole genome shotgun sequencing project. | biome: Marine environment; feature: Marine mammal; material: Swab sample of the gingival sulcus; isolation source: swab sample of gingival sulcus... | reverse complement strand
TCCTTCAAATGCAGCTGCCTCTTCTTCCTTGCCCATTAGCCTAGCAAGAATAACGATGGCGTCCTGTCTTTTTAGATTTTTATCTAACATAAGGTCGCCTTCGAGGTTTCCCTTTAATGCGCCGTACTCAAGAAGCTTTGCTCCAGCTTCTGCCTGTGATACGCCACCTTCAGCGAATACAGGGAATAGTCCAATTACGAGCACTAGAGAGAGTAAAAGTGAAATCGTCTTTCTCATAAGTGTTTCCTCCTAAAATTAGATGGGGCTTACTCTATATTGCCATTACACCCGCCCCAAACCATAGGTGCAAATCATATTAGGCTAAGCATAATGCTAGCCCTTTAGAGAAAGTATACTGATTAAGGACAAGTTTTTCAAGAGGGAATTTTATATGTAATATTAACGTAACCTTTTAGAGGTTAAAACGTTAGATTTTCAAGGTAATCAGAGAGTAATATTCAACAATTCAGATATTATAGGAGGAAGTATTTGGTGATTTAAGGTTATTTTTCCAAAGCTAAGTATGAAGTCGGCTGAGTTTTTTGTTTTTTCAGACATCCCGTAGGAAGAGCCTACAAGGAAGACAATTCTTGTTTTGCCAAGGTTTTTTGCTGATTGTAAGGCCTTTTTAAGCCCGTTTTTATCCCTGAATCTTGCTCCTATATCTAGTGCAACCACGTAGTCTGATTTTTTTAAAACTTTTTTTATAGCATCCCCTTCTGATTCCAATATGGATAAAATTTGTGCGTCGCTTGGGTCTGGGGGAATTTGTTCTTTTTTTAAATGCAGTAGGTCTATAGGTATATTTGATTTTTTTTTAGATATAGACATAATATCTTTATGGTATGCCTTTGATGGAGAGCCAACTGTAAGTATAAGTATTTTAAAATCTTTCATGTTAATCTCCATTCAGCTTTTTTTTAATCTACACTAAATTTATCTATTCTGTACAATTGCCCCACCATTCTCCTGTAACATATTCCTAAATCTAAGTCAGAACCAATAACAGCCCCGTTATTTTCTAAGGTCTTTTTAACTTCTATGTAAGCCAGTTCTGGAAGGTTATTTTCAGCAGATAGATGAGCCAACAACACAGTTGGAGGCAAGCCAACACTTGCTATATTTAGTACAGCTTTGGCACAAGCTTCATTAGATAAGTGCCCAAAATCAGAAGATACCCTCTGCTTTAACTTATAAGGGTAGGGTCCAGCTAGCAGCATATTTTTGTCATGATTTGCTTCTATAACGAGGAGGTCTGAACCCTGTACCTTCTTTATTATACGGTCTTCCATCTTGCCGAGGTCTGTCAAAATACTTATCTTTTTGTTATGAGAATTAAGGCTAAAACACACTGGTTCTACTGCATCGTGACTAACCTCTATTGCACTGAGGTCTATGTCCTTATAAGATATTTCCTGCCCTGCTTTTAATGTGTGAACCCTTTCCCAGTTGACCTCACCGAGTTTTGGGGTAATCTTATCTAGGGTGCCTTCTGTAAGGTATACATCACAACCTGTACGGCGATGAAAGGCACCTAATCCAGATACGTGGTCAGCATGATCGTGTGTTATAAAGACAGCACCAATATCTTCTGGGTTTAGCCCCAAGCTAAAGAGGGCATTATCAATATACCTGAGGCTAAGCCCAACATCTACTAATATGTTAGCCCTTTTTGTCCTTATAAGATGGGCATTTCCAGAGGAACCGCTTGATAGTGAACAGTATTGCATTTCTATAAAAATCCTTTATAATCAATTTTTAATTTATACTAAATTTATCTTAACACAAATTACGTAGCTAATTTAAGAATTTTGCAAGGAAACAAGCAAAATCTCAAAGGAGTGTAGTAACTACTCGACTGAGGGATTTGTGCGTAGATAAGGAAGTGAAAGCTCAAAATAACAAGTAATTTTCCCTTTTCGCTGACCAAAATTGCTTGCATAAGCTCGTTTAATAGGACCGAGACCTGAGTAAGCGTACTAAGAGGATAAACTTTCTTTTCGCTGTGGAAAATTGCTTGGATAGAGGCATTTGCTAGAGCTGAGACCCGACGCAGTTTAGTTAAACCTAAATGAGGAGGGCGAATGCTCGTACAAATGCTTCTAGGCTGCAATTTTACCAGCGAAAAGTTATTGAAGTGCTTTAATAAGATACGACACCCCCCTTTTCTCGCTCAAAAACCTATAGTATAAAAATGCCTCTCCGGATACCAGTCCACTTTCAGCTACGTCTGATTTTAGCTGGTAAACTAGGCTTACATCGTCAAACACTATCGGGAGGTCGGTCTGTTCTACTGATACATACAGCCTATAAAGTGCGTGTGAATAGGGGATTATAGGCTGACCTTTGTTCTCTAGCTCAGAAACGTAGACCTTTTTTTTAATCAAACTTATGAGGGTCTTTCCTCGCATCTTCATCCTTATATAGCCATCTAATACAGACATTCCATCGTATAACTGTTCGTAATGAACATCGTAATCATCTCTTCCTAAATGATAGCACCCAACAAACCTGTATGAGGTTTTTCCTTCATCAGGAGGTATATATTTTTTAGCAATTTCCTTTACGGTTTCAGCGTCTATTAAACTCCCGCCTTTTGAAGTAACCAATCGTTGTATTTTAAAAATCCCCGCATCATTAGCATACCTATATTCCCCCTTCTTATCCGAGGAGTACGGATTGAGACCGAGTTTGCTATAAAAGGCTTTTTCCTTTGTTAGATCTACTTCTTCATGCACAATTTCCAAGGTCTTTACAAGTTCTAATTCAGGTTCTTTTAGTTGGCTAACATCTATCCCCTCTTGGACCATCTTTTGCTCTATACCCTCTAATAATTCTGCCTCTGAAAGTTTGGTATCTGAAGATTTTTCAACGTAAAAAATAGCTATCATAATTAGGTTTGCAAAAAGTAAGAGTATTATAAATATAGTTTTTATCCTAGCCCAGTTCATCGTTCAAACCTCCCGACGAATAGCTCAGTATAAAAGTCTAAGATTGAGACTCCTCCATCAAATAATATTCCGTATGCTGGCATTAGCTTTCCAGTGTCGTCAATATAATTTACAAATTCAAAATTTTTGGCGCTTTCCAAGTCTGAAAGTTCGGATGACAATACTGCAGACATGGTATCTTGGTTGTAACGTTTGCCAGCATAACGCTTATTTGATTGAAATGTGTTTAGGGTTGGAAAATACCGATAGTAATAAAGTACCTGACCACCAGACACATCTACCCTCATATATATCTTATCAGGTATTATGTTTACTTTCTTGCCGATGTAGGTTTTTTGAAAGTATAGCCTTCTTACCGATGATTCTCCATCATTTACTACCTGGTTTTTAATTAGAACTAAGTTTGATGTCTCTCCAGTTAAATTTTCGTTAAAGGCTAGGGCTGTAGACAGATCTGCTTTTAAATCACCTATACCCGTAATATTCTTTGACGGCCGTTTGTACTCAAGCGCACCTTCCCTAGTAATCTTAAGAGATTCCTCACCATAACCATAAACATATAAGACGTCACCGTCACTGGTAACCCCCTCTTTGACAAACTGAGCTCCAAGACCAAAAACCTTGTTTACTATATCGCCCTTTTTATTTAAGGAATCTACGTTATATTCAGGTTCTATACTGTATATCTTCGGGGATAAATAACCACTTACAGGTACAGTTAGATCAATATTCCCAATCTTAATTTCCCCATACCTAATAGATGTCTTTTCAAAGTTTACCATCAAGGTTTCACTCAAATTATAAGATATGTATTCATACTTATCCTTGGGAAACTTGGGTATTATTTCAAAAACGGAGTCTCCAGATACTATTATAGGGCTTCCTAGTTTCCCTTCTCTTATATATATAGAATCTATATAACCTATTCCAAGATTCTCTGGATAAAAATCACAAAACACATTTACAAAGTCATCTGCAGTACACTTTAGATTAAAGTTCATCTTTATCCCAGGTAGAGATTCGATATCAGTTATGTCTAAGGTTTTGATTTCATGTTCTTCTTTGAGTATTTGAGCGGTATGAAGTATAAATTTTTCAAAGGTTCTATACCCTGGAGAATAGAGCATAAGCCTTTCCCCACTATAGTCTATGAGTTCTACACTGCAGGGAGAAAGAGCAAATCCCATATCAGACTTAAACATCATAACATTTTCGTCTGTCCATGATTCCCTGTAATGAGAGGATATAAAAATATAGGTGTTCACAAACAATAAGACCAGTAAGACGAGTATTATTACCGTCTTTATCTTTTCCCTCTTAAAAAAATCAATCTTCATTATCCTAAGGATTTAGGAAAACGAATTCTAAATTCCGTCCCCTTACCCAACTCACTTTCTAATTCTATATCAGCAGAATGAAGTTCCAACATTTGTTTGACAATTGCAAGCCCTAAGCCGCTGCCTCCCATCTTTCTTTCCCTAGATTTCTCAACCCTATAAAACCTATTAAATAGGTGGCTTATATGTTTTTTATCTATTCCTATACCAGTGTCTTTTACACTTATGTATACGTATTTTTCATCTTGTTTTAGTTTTACTATTACTTCACCACCATCTACATTATACTTCACAGCATTTGTAAGGAGGTTGTTCATAACTTGTTCCATACGGTCATAGTCAAATTTACCACTTATATGAGGATCTTCCTCTATAAAGGTGAATTTTATATTTCTCTCTTCAAACCTAACCTTTAGTTTAGAAGCTACTCGCCTTATGAAGGTGTTCCAATTGTAGTAGTCCAATTTTAAGTCAACCTTCCCTGCATCAATACCTGATAACTGCAAGAGATCGTTAACCAACCTGCCCATCCTAGCCGCTTCTTCATTTATAACCGATAAGAAATTCTTACTGGTCTCTTTATCAATATCTGGAGAATAGAGCATCGTCTCAGAATAACTCTGTATACTAGTTATAGGGGTTTTGAGTTCGTGGGAAACGTTGGCTATAAAGTCGCGTCGCATATTTTCAAGAGCAGCCTCCTTGGTGACATCTTGAAATAAAACTATAAAACCCTCTCTTGATCCACGTTCATCATAGAAATATTCGCACCTAACTTCATAGCAGTAATCATCTGCTTCTAGTCTATATCTAAACTCACCAGGATTTTTTAATTTTATAAGAGAATCAAATGATATTTCTTTTGGAAACCCTTGCGATAGCTCACTATAACTAAACCTCTTATATAGGTCTAGTTTATAGAGCATCATCTCAGCAGCAGGGTTTATGTGAATTATTCGAGCCTCGTTATCTACAGCTATGAGAGCATCACCTATATTGTTTACAATGGCTTCCATCTTGTTTTTTTCCTTATAGGTTTCATCTATACTCATGGATAGTTTATCTGCCATATAGTTAAACATTACAGATAGTTCACCTATTTCATCATCTGACTTTACTACGAGCTTATCGTTAAAGTTACCCATAGCCATTTTAGACGCCTGTTTTGTAACCTCGTTTATGGGTTTTGTTATAGAACGGCTTATAAATACAGCCAATATCAATGATAAAGCCAAAGATATAGCTAGAGATTGGACGATTATTCGCATAGAGTGGTAGGATGATTCATCAAGGTCCTTTAGATCGTATTTTATATAGAGTATCCCTAGTTGGATGTCGTTCTTTAATATTGGATATACCTTGTCATAACTTCTGATGGTCTCGCCTCTAAAGACTGTTGTAACTATCTTAGATTTCGTACTACCAGATTCCCCAAGTATTAATAGCTTTGTGTCTAGAAGGTCTTCAGCGTAAGGTGAAGTTTCAGCAGAACCAGTGGCTATAACCTTGTCTTTATTTATTATAAAAATCTGTTCCCTAAAACCCATAGCACTCTGAAGCCCTATATAAGAAGCTATGTCTTCCTTTTTTGCGTCAAAGTCATCGTACTCTTGTAATCTGGGTATTATTAGTTCAGATAATCCATCAACCCTATCCGCTATCACTTCTAAATCGTACTTGTAGAAAAAGCGCACAAAGAGTGCGCCAAACACAACAGTTGTCACCAGAACTAATACCACGAATATAGATATAAATCTAAAACTTATAGATCGCATATATCACTATTCTTTCTTAAAGTAATAGCCTACTCCTCGCCTTGTAACTACATACTTAGCATTTGAGGGGTTGTCTTCTATCTTTTCCCTAAGTCGTCTTATAGTTACGTCTACAGTCCTGATGTCTCCATAGTATTCATAACCCCAAACGTCTTTAAGAAGTTGTTCTCTAGTAAATATCTGATTTTCATTGGAGGCTAGGAACTTCAAAAGTTCAAATTCTCTGAGCGTTAATTCTACTACCTCTCCCCTTTTCTTGACTTCGTACTTGTCTATATCTATCTCCAAGTCCATAATTCGAACCACATTTCCAGTGGTTGGCTTTTCGCCATCAATGCTAACCCTTCTTATGTTTGCCTTTACTCTGGCAATGAGTTCACGCATCCCAAACGGCTTGGTTATGTAGTCGTCCGCACCTAGCTCAAGACCTAATACCTTGTCAACTTCTTCCTCCTTTGCGGTGAGCATTATTATTGGAACATTAGATTTTTCCCTTACCTTTCTGCAAACTTGAAATCCATCAATCTTAGGAATCATAACATCAAGCAAGATTAAATCGGGATTACCAGTCCCGACAAGCTCTAAGGCAGCCTCACCATCAAAGGCACAGATTACCTCAAAATTTTCCTTTTCTAAATTGAACTTTAATATATCAGATATAGGTCTTTCATCTTCTACTATAAGTATTTTTTGCATCTTATTCCACCATTTCTATTAATCGCTAAAGATATAGTAACGAGGATTCATAAATACACCGTTCTTTATAACTTCAAAGTGTAGGTGTGGTCCAGTGCTTCTTCCAGTGGTTCCAATGTCTGCTATGTGTTGACCTTTGAAAACTTTCTCCCCTTCAACAACGTACAATGCACTACAGTGAGCGTACTTTGTCTTGATGTTTCCACCATGGTCTATAACTACAGCGTATCCGTAGTTTCCGTCCCATCCACTTAGGATAACCTCTCCACCATCCGCAGCTAATATAGGTGTTCCTGTTGGAGATGCTAGGTCTATACCAGTGTGCATTCCACCCCACCTAGGACCAAATTCACTGGTAATTACATATCCCCTGCTTACTGGAACGTCGAATACCCCTGTACCCTTTTTAGGTGGAGCGGGTTTTGTTCCAATACTCAAGACTTCTGAAGTAGGCTCTGAAAGAATTTCTTCAGTTATAATGGTTCTAGATACTTCTATTCCATTTTCCCTTTCTACCTCGGCTACAACCTGCCTTTCTCCTTCTACGCCAGCTACTCTTACAAGAGTTTCTCCTTCATATAGGTCTGGGTCTTCTTCTTCTATAGTTTCATAGGCAATCTGGTCTTTGTATTCTTGCTTTTCTGTGGTAACTATGTTTAGCATTGGAACTGGAACTATTAGATTTAACTTCTGTCCTATCTGCAAGAGGTGTCCTTTGTCTACTATCTCAGGGTTTGCGCTCTCAAGTTCTTCTATAGTCATTCCATGAGACTCAGCTATGGTTTCTGGAATATCACCAGCTTGAACGGAATATTCACGCTTTTCTTTTGTTCCAGTCATAAGAAGATCTATTGTTTCACTAACATCTGAATAATTTTCAAAGGCTAGGAAACTGAGCTCTTCTTTTTGGATATCTACATTTTCTTTGTATTCTACTTTTATAAGTTTTGATGTCTCTTCAGTCTTTTGTTCTACTATACTATCTATAACTGTTCTCGCATCATCAGGATTCTCAAAATTAGCAACAGCCTTTCCATCCAGCCTCATAGTATAAACCGTCTTCTTAATGTCGAATGGGTTATCTAAGTTTGTCTTTTCTACAACACTAGGAAGAGAGGGAAGATAAGAAATCGATGTATATTGACCTTGTGCTGGTTCTGGCACAATTTTAGATGCTACTAAAGGTGTAACAGCTAGATTAAATGCCATACCCGCGGCAGGGCTCTTAGGAGGTGATAGGGCAACTAGATTTGTTCCAACAGAATCTATACCAAAGTTTTTTTCCTGCTGAAGAGGTGCTACCTCTACCTCAGCTATTACTGGTTCAGGAGAAATCTCCGCAATAACTTCTGGAGCAGTTTTGTCAGTTCCAAGATACTCAAATAATCCAATCGTACCTACAGAAAACATAAACAAGGCGATAATCCCAGCAGCTGCAACTTTTTTATGCAAGCTGAAAAAACCGCCAACCGTGCCTAATTTAGAAATTACCTTCTTATTCATAATACGAGAATTCTCCAATCTTACCTTATCAAATTATAAATCCATATATGATTAAAATCACACTAAAAATCCGTAATAAAAAACTGAGCAAAACTAATCTGCGCACATTTAGGACTATTATACACTATAAGATTCTCAAAACAAAGGGTTGTAACAAAATGTTCGCTTTTCAGACATTCAATAATCGCCTAATTTCTTTGGGAATACGAAAAACTTTGACTCTTATGTACGTTTTTAGTACACTGCGAGCCAAAATTCTTCTAGTTCCCAGAACTAAGGCGTTCTTGAATGTCTGATTATTGTACTAAACATATCGAATGCCAAAGTTTTAATTCTAACCTCTTTTAGCTGTGGAAAATTAGATAGATAAGCACGTTTGATAGGATTGAGACCCGACGCAGTGTAGTTAAACCTAAATGAGGAGGGCGAATATCCGTACAAACGTGCTTAGGTACTAATTTTACCAGCGAAAAGTTGACACTCGTTCATAAACGTATTACAATGTAATGCAAGAGGTGGAAGGAGGTCATTATGGCTATTTCAGTAAGATTGAATGATCAAGATGAAAAATTGTTCAGAACTTATGCCAAAAACAATAAAATTTCGTTGTCCGAACTCGTAAGAATCGCAGTACTTGAGAAGATTGAAGATGAATATGATTTGCAAGTTTATAGAGAAGCGATAGAAGAATACAACAAAAATCCCATTACCTATTCCCACGAAGAAGTATGCAATATTTTAGGTATTGACTAATGTACAATTTAAAATATAGTGATAAAGCCTTGAAACAGTTGAAAAAACTTGATAGAGTAAGTCAAAAATTGATTTTAAACTGGATTAAAAAAAATTTGATAGGTTCTGAAAACCCAAGAATAAAAGGAAAATCTTTAACAGGCAACCATAAAGGCAAATGGAGATACAGAATTGGCGATTATAGACTTATATGCCAGATTAAAGATAATGAACTCTTAATACTCGCCTTATCAATTGGACACAGAAAAGATGTTTATGAAAAATAAGTAGGAGCAAGGTTGAAGTGAACCGTCCCCGTTTGCGTGCATCCCCTTTTTTTCTATAAGTCTTAAAACTCTTTTCGCTGAGGAAAATTAGATAGATAAGCACGTTTGATAGGATTGAGACCCGACGCAGCGTACTTATATACCCTCTTTTCGCTGTGGAAAATCGCTTAGATAAGCTCGTTTATTAGGACCGCGACCTGAGTAAGCGTACTTAGAGGTACGTGTCGAAGGCAAGTGTCCGTGTAAACGAGCTTAGGTGAGTGATTTTACCAGCGAAAAGTTAGATAAATAGTGATGAAAATACTAGTGCCACCACAGTCATCAACTTTATAAGTATGTTTATTGAAGGTCCTGAAGTATCTTTAAATGGGTCACCTACTGTGTCACCTACTACTGCAGCTTTGTGAGCATCTGAACCCTTGCCACCGTAGTTACCTTCTTCAATGTATTTTTTAGCGTTGTCCCAAGCTCCGCCTGCATTAGCCATAAAGATTGCCATAAGAACACCTGTTACCAAGGCTCCCGCAAGCATTCCGCCTAGAGCTTCTTTGCCTAGCGTGTAGCCAACTAGTATAGGAGCACCAACTGCCATAACGCCAGGTATTAACATTTCTTTTAGAGCTGCCTTTGTAGATATATCAACACACTTTGCATAATCTGGTTTTGTTTCTCCCTTCATAATGCCGGGCATTTCTCTAAACTGTCGTCTAACTTCTTCTATCATTTCAAACGCAGCTTTACCAACCGATTTCATAGTCATAGCCGAGAACACAAATGGCAGCATTCCACCGATAAATAGTCCAACTACAACAGGGGGGTTAAGCACGTTTATAACGTCCATTTTTACTGCCTGCGAGTAAGAAGCAAATAGTGATAGAGCCGTAAGCGCTGCAGAGCCGATTGCAAAGCCTTTTCCTATTGCAGCAGTTGTGTTACCAACTGAGTCCAGCTTGTCAGTTATTCCTCTAACTTCTTTGGGAAGCTCACACATCTCAGCAATACCACCTGCGTTGTCCGCTATAGGACCGTAGGCGTCTACAGCAATCGTGATACCCGCTGTAGAAAGCATACCAACTGCAGCTAGTGATATTCCGTATAATCCAGCGAAGTGGAAGGCTATTAGAGTAGCTGCTGCTATCAATATTATAGGAGCAGCTGTAGATATCATACCTACAGATAGTCCGCTTATTATAGTAGTTGCTGGCCCAGTCTGAGATTGGTCAGCAATTTGTTTTACAAATCTATAGTCTCCAGAAGTGTATATTTCTGTAAATACAGCTATCAAGAGTCCAACACCTAGACCTGAGATAATTGCATAGAATGGTCCCAAATCCTTAAACATCTGTTGTGATAATAAGAATGAAGCTACAACAACTATCGCCGAGCTAACATAAGTAGCCATCTTTAGAGCATTGTGCGGGTCTGAGTTTTCATCTCCCCTTACAAAGAATGTAGATATTATTGAAGCGACGATACCTACAGCAGATAGAATTAGGGGGAAGTAAACTGCATTGTAATTTCCAGAGGTACTCATCATAAGTCCTAGTGTTATAGCTGCAACGATTGACCCTACATAAGATTCGAATAGGTCAGCACCCATTCCCGCAACGTCACCAACGTTGTCACCAACGTTATCCGCTATAACCGCTGGGTTCCTTGGGTCGTCCTCAGGTATTCCAGCTTCAACCTTACCTACTAGGTCAGCTCCTACGTCAGCAGCCTTGGTGTAGATTCCTCCACCAACCCTACCAAATAGAGCTATCGAAGATGCTCCCAAACTGAAACCAGTTATGTAAGATATACTATCAGTGGTTATTCCGTTCTGTGTAAATAAATAGAATAGCCCGCCAAGACCTAAGAGCCCGAGCCCAACAACTGCCATTCCCATAACAGCTCCGCCAGAGAATGCAACTGATAATGCCTTGTTCATGCCCTTTTCTTTAGCGGCGTTAGCTGTTCTAACGTTAGCCTTAGTAGCAACCCTCATTCCAACATAACCTGCTAGGGCTGAAAACAGTGCTCCAACCACAAAGCTGATTGCTGTAGGGATATTGATTCCGAAGGCTATTGTTGCCGTAAGAATTACAACAAATATAACCAAAGTCATGTACTGTCTTTTCAAGAATGCCATTGATCCGTCTTGTATATAACCTGAAATTTCCTTCATCCTGTCATTTCCGGCATCAACGGAATTAATCCTTGTTGCAAGAAACCCTGCAAAAAGCAAGGCCAAAACACCGGCTACCGGCGCCACATATGCTAGCATCGAATACTCCTTTCTCCAAACGAGAGGTTTATTAGTTTTGTGTTATAGCCAAAGCCAAAGAAGCTACTATAAATAGAACAGCCGCTACTTTGGTTATCCTATCAAAAAGTTTATCGTAACCTTGAGCCTTTTGCTTACCAAATAACTGCTCAGCCCCGCCACCTATTGATCCCGATAGGCCGGCACTTTTCCCAGATTGCATCAATACCGATACAATCAATACTAAGCTAGCTACAACAAGCAGTATCACCAAAAAAAGTTCCATGAATTCCTCCTAAATTTCCGTCTTCTGCCCATATTATAGAAGAAGACGCCAAACAAACCCAAGCGTCTACGCTTGAGTTACTACCACGGTATTTTAACACAGCGACTGAGCAATCGCAAGTGTTAGTTTATTTTTAATAATTCGAAATGAGCCTAGTCCCAGTCAAACCCTTGATACCTTCGCCAGCTTTTTCTAATTAAGTAATAAAGATAATCCTAGTTTAATACCTAAAAAAGAGATCCTAACTTTAAAAAAATTAGCACCTCTTTTTAAACTGATTTTTGTAATCAAGCGTGAAGTTTATTTTGCAGATTCTCTAACGAGTTTTAAACGCTCTATGTCAATATCACTGGGAATTGTGCAATCCGCGCCTATTATTAACCCTTTTCTCCCGTTTTTAGAAATAAGCTCTTTGACATATTTAACTATGTCTTCTTTATCACCTGAGTCTAAAAGGGTCCCTCTATTATTATCAAATCCACCTATAACTGCCGCATTAAAAATTTCTTTACCTTCTTTTAGAGTAGTTTCATCTGTATGGGTCGCCCAATTGTAAACTTTAATTTTATAACGAGCATAAAACTTGACATCATTCTTATAATGGTCATAACCACAGATATGTAAAATGTTGTAATCCCAAAGTTCATTAATCTTGTCTAACAAATATAATTCGGTAGGAACAATGTACTTTTCATGATACTCAACATCCGCTTCAGCATGCTGAATATTTTGTACACTATAATAAATTCCGTCAATATTTGTTTTCTCTTTTAATTCTTTTAAAAGCATTATCAGGTCGTCAGCTATAATTTTTGCAGCTTTCTCCACTTCCTTTGGATGTTTCATCATTAAGGTTTTAAATTCTTCCCCATTCAATTTTAAAGCTTCCATATATATCCGTAGAGATTGCACAGGAGAAAATATGTTATAAAAACTCATAATTTCACCATTAAAATATTCACTAACTTCCTTTACCATCTGAACTTGCTTTACTATCCAAGGATGATTTTTGTCTATTGGCTTAATTTTTTTTAGGTCATCCACAGTCTTTATTTCATTTTCACATATACTGGGATGCGCAAAAAAGCCATCGGACATAATCTTTACAAAATCAGGCTGAAATTCATCATACATTTTTTTATGACCATCTATAACTTTTTGATATATTCCGTCATCTACATAAGCAGAAAACTGTTCATCAATTTCCGTAAAATGCCACCAAAAACCTATGGGTACTCGCTCTGCCTCTTTATTGTCCATTACAGACCTTACAAGGCTCCTCCTATTTTCATTCATTTAAGCCCTCCATTTGAATACAGTTATTATATCAATTAAATTTATTCACCAATATTGACAAATTTTCCATCTTTAACTTGTACTGGCTGTAATGATCTAACAGCATCTCCAAGTTCGTTCATAGTATACTCACCAGCTAAGCACTCGTAAGTCATTCCATCTAAGGCATCCCTAATAGCCTCAGGGTCAGAAGAACCAGCTTTTTCAATAGCTGTAGCTAACTGAGCAACAACATCATATGTCTGCATTACAAACGCATCACCTGATTTGCCAGTTATCTCAGTATAATCAGCCATAACTTTTTTAAATCTGTCTGTAGGAATATCAGGAGTAAATGCATTCATAAGGAAGCAACCTTCAGCAAGTTCGCCTGCTAATTCAATAAGCTCTGGCTTTAGCGTTGAAGAAGAGAGTATCATTTGAACATCAAAGTTTACATTATCAGCTTGCTGCAATATTTTTGCTGAATCCGCATAATAACCAACTGGGAAAAATGCCTCTGGTTTTGTTTCTTGAATTTTAGTAATCATAGGAGAAAAATCTGAAGTTTGATTTGGGATGAAACTCTCGACTGCAGTTATTTCCCCACCTAATTTTTCAAAATTTTCAACAAATATCGTTTTGATATTCAAACCCCAGTCATCATTGACATAGAGTATCCCAACAGATTTAATGCCCAAATTATTGTAAACATATTCTGCATAATAAGCTGTTTCTATAGCCTGAGTAGGCGTATTTCTGAAAATGAATTTTCCCAAAGATGAATAATCCGCATTTGAAGCAGTTGGAGAATATTGAACTAATTTTGCTTCTTCGTAAATAGGAGCTGCTGCCATTGAAGGAGTAGAAGAAAAATGCCCGATTACTGCTGAATACTTACCATCTCCAACAATTTTGTTTGCGATCGTTACAGCTTCCTTTGCATCATTTTTGTCATCATAAAAATCAACTTCTATTTTTCGTCCACCGAGCACGCCACCTTTAACTTCGTTAATTTCTTTTAAAGCAAGTTCCACAGCTATTTTCTCTGTGTCTCCATACTGCTTAGCATCGCCTGTTAACGGACCAACCCAAGCAAAGTATATAGGTGAGTCATCTTTTTCTTCATCTTTTTTTTCTTCATCTTTTTTTTCGTCGTCTTTTTCGTCTGCCGCTTCTTTTTTTTCAGATTCTTTGTCAGATTCTTTTTCAGATTCTTGATTACATGCTACTAAAGACAGCGCCATCATCAACGCCAACAACAAAACCACTAACACTTTCATTTTTTTCATGACTTTTTCTCCTTATCGTATTATAGTTTAACTCGCAAATAACAATAAATTTACTTTTTTTTGTCAAACCTAATCTGACATACATCATAGCCCTGTGCTATTGTTTTTCCCAACGTAAAATCAAATGCCTCAAAAGTATCTCCATACGCCCTATCACCTTCCATCGTAATATCACACAAGTGGGACATTTCTTCTATATCATATCCCATCTCTTTCCACATTTTTACATAAGGACAGTAATGAAAATCTATATACAGCTTGTCCTCGCTGACTTCAATTCTTTCCATTTCATATATTTCATTGTTATAATCTGCTCCAAAATACTCAGCGTATTCCAACATATCTGTGGGGTCTTTCATAATAGCCTTCAACTTTTTAGCTGCATCTTGACCATACTTGTATATGGCCTTTCTAGCAAAATCATCCCCTATCCCCATTTTTTTTGCTTCTTCTATCATGTAAGCAATGGTGGACGCACGCTTTTCAGATACATCTCTACTCGCCTCTGATACAGGGCTTTTTTTCTTTGGTAAATTATGTTTGTCCATTTCTAACACCTCCTAAAATGCATCTCTAACATTCTGCTTTTCATCATTAATGAATATATTTTAATGATTCCCCCACGAGATTTAACCTCCTAAATAGGCCTCCAAAACTTTCTTATTACTCAATAAATTTTTTCCCGTATCAGATAATATTATTTTTCCTACTTCAATCACATATCCTCTATCCGATACACTTAACGCTACTTTAGCATTTTGTTCCACAAGTAATATCGTGGTCCCGTTTTTATTTATCTTTCTTATCATATTAAAAATATCTTTTACTATTAAAGGCGCGAGCCCCAAAGAGGGTTCATCTAACATTATCATTTTGGGCTTTGCCATCAAAGCTCTGGCGACTGCAAGCATCTGCTGTTCGCCACCAGAAAGTGTACCACCCATTTGAGATTCTCTCTCTTTTAATATTGGAAATAAATCATAGGCTTCTTCAAGACCTTGTTTAAGAACTGTCTTGTCAACTGTATACGCCCCCATTTCGAGATTTTGTTTTACGGTAAGTCTTGGAAAAATCTGTCTGCCCTCCGGAGACAAAGTTAATCCCATTTTTACTATTTTGGATGCTTCACTTCCCGCTATATTTTCACCTAAAAATTCTATAGATCCGCTTGCAGGTTTAATTAACCCCGCAATTGTATTCATTGTAGTTGTCTTTCCTGCTCCATTAGCTCCAATTAACGTAACTATCTCACCTTCATTTACCTCAAAGCTAATTCCCTGTACAGCTTTTATAGCGCCATAGTTAACTGCCAAATCTTCTACTTTAAGTATAGTCACAATATCTCTCCGTTCTTTCTATATATAGTAGTATAGTAAAGAAAATTTTTCGTAATTGTTTATTGTATTTGTTATTTTAATCCAAATCTTTTCCAAGGTATGCTTCAATAACACTGGGATTAGATTTTATTTCATCTGGTTTTCCATCGGCGATTAGGGCTCCGTGATCTAAAACATATATTCTTTCACAAATGCTCATCACCAATTTCATATCGTGTTCAATTAGCAAAATAGTATAACCATAACCCTTTAATTCCTTGATAAACTTTTTTAAATCAGCAGTTTCCTGTTCATTCATTCCAGCCGCGGGTTCATCAAATAAGAGAATCTCAGGGTCACTAGCCATCGCACGAGCTATTTCAAGACGGCGTTGAAGACCATAGGGTAAAGAAGTAGCGTAATCATATCTGTATTTCTCAATACCCGTAATTTTCAAAACTTCAAGAGCCCGCTCTTCAGCCTTTTTTTCTGCTTGCCTATGTTTTTTAGTTCTTAAAATAGCATCAAAATAATTGGATTTTATTCTAGAATGTGTTCCTATCATAACGTTTTCGATTGCTGTCATACTGGGAAATAATCTAATATTTTGAAATGTTCTAGCAATCCCCATTCTAGTTATTTCGTATGGTTTTTTCCCAGTAATATCTTTGTTCTTATAATATATTTTTCCGGACGTTGGAACCCTCATTCCCGTAATCGCATTAAAAAACGTAGTTTTGCCAGCACCGTTTGGGCCAATGATACCAACTATTTCATTTTTTTTAAGTTCTACATTAACATTATCAACAGCTGTCAAACCTCCAAAACGCTGCGTAATATTTTCTGTTTTTAATAATATGTCCGTCATTCAGATAACCCCTCTTTTTTGTACTTAAAAAGATACCTCTGTCTTATATGCCGAAGGTTAAACCCGCCCAATAACCCTTTGGGTTTATATATAAGCATTACTATGAGTAAAATTCCATAGATTACCTGTCTAAAGTCCGCTAAAAACCTGAGCATCTCCGGTATAGTTGTAAGAGCGATTGCCCCTAATATACTTCCAGGTATACTAGCCATGCCTCCAAATATAATCATGCTTAGCATCAATATAGATTGTTGGAAAGTAAAGCCGTTAGGGTCAATAAAACTAGTGTAGTGTGCATAGTAAGCACCCGCCACACCGGCAATTGCAGCCGATATTGAAAATACTACAACTTTGTGTTTAAACACATTAATACCCATTGCTCCGGCTGCAATGTCATCATCTCTTATCGCAGTAATAGCACGACCAACCCTTGAATTTGTAATAAAATCAACTAAAACGACAGCTAAAACAAGCAATAATAAAGCAACATAATATTTAGAAATTGGCGTGCTAAACTTAGTTCCTAAAAGTTCCATCTTTGGAATATTAGGAATTCCCATAGGACCTCTCGTTAACGATTGCCAATTAAGTTCAACCATTCTAGTTATTTCTCCGAATCCCAAAGTAACAATTGCCAAATATCTTCCCCTAACTCTTAGCGTAGGTATTGTCAACAGCACTCCAAATAAACTTGTAACAACTGCACTTGCAATGAAAGTTAAAAGAAAACTCCAATGAAATCTAGTGGATAATATAGCAGCAGTATATGCACCAATGCCAAAAAAAGCAGCATGCCCAATAGAAGTAATGCCCATATACCCAGTAATTAGATTTAAAGACAATGCCAAGATTGAAAAAATCGCACAATAAATTGAAATCGTAATAATATATTGTTGTCTAATAAAGATAGGTAAAGCTATCGCAATCAATAATGCTATTATTGAAGTAAGCAATGAATTATTTGCCCAAAATAATAAAATTTTTGATGAAATCCCACCCGATAAATCGTCTTTTTTCTTTTTTTCTTTATCCATTACACTCTCTACACTTTCTTTATTTCTTTATGCCCCATCAACCCAGAAGGTCTTATAATAAGTACCACTATCAAGATAACAAATGCCACAGCATCTCTCATTCCCGCATTTACATATCCAGCAAACATGGTTTCTAACACTCCTATAATAAAACCACCTATCATTGCTCCAGGAACAGATCCCATGCCCCCAAGAACCGCCGCTGCAAATGATTTCATGCCAACCGATGCTGCCATTAAGGTATCAATCGTTCCATAATACATCCCAACAAAAGACCCTGATATTGCAGCAACACCAGAAGCTATTAAAAAAGTCAACGCAATAACTTTTTCAACATTTATTCCCATCAACATTGACGCCTCTCTATTTTGAGAAATAGCACGCATCGCTGAACCAAGCTTAGTTTTATAAACAATATAAGCCAAAAATAACATGAGTAGTACGGTAACAACTATAATAACTATCTGCATATTTAATATAACTGTATTCCCTATAGTGAATTTCCCTAGGTTAAAAGCATCTGGAAATTGTTTTGACCTTGTTCCAAATATCAACAAAATAGAATCATTCATACACGTTTGTGCACCCACCGTGGCGAGTAAGCCTGCTATTGGGGCCCCCTTCCTTTTTCTAATTGGAGAAATAGCCATCTTATCCATAGCCATTCCCAATAGCGCTGTTATCACAATGCTCACAAGCAAAGCTACCATAAAACCCATTACAGTAACCCGGTTAAGTAGAGTAGTCATATTAAATAAAGTCAGATAAGCTCCCAGCATATAAAAAGAACTATGTGCAAAATTTGTGAGTTCCAACACACCATATACCATAGTAAAGCCTATAGTTACTAGTGCATATGTTCCTCCAATTGTGAGGCCATTTACCAATTGTTGAAAAAACATACTTACCTCCCGATTATTTGTCAACAATATTGCACTATTGTAATGATTATGCCTGTGGGTTAAAATATTCGCTAATAACTTTAAAAATCAACATCCCTACAGTTGCTCCACCATCTACAAATCCAATTGATTTTTCTCCGTAATATGCAGCTCTACCATGAACAGCCTTCATACCTATCGTTTTTTCCATGCCCTCGTAAGCTCCATCCGCAGCCATTTTTGTAGTTTTTTTTATAGAGAGGCCTTCTGTGTATTCAGATAGTTTATCCAAAGCTCCTGCGATAGAATCAAGTATTGTTTTTTCTCCACGTTTAGAACCCGCACGTGCACAAATTCCGTCATATCCCCCTTGGACAAATTTTATAAAACTCAATGATGCTTCAATATCATCGTCAGAAATTGTTTTAGCACCACTCATAATAGCAATACTAAGTATCGTCCCCAAAGAAGAAGGGGAATATTCATTCAACGACATCGCTGCTTTTATCAATATTTTTTTGGGTTCAAGAGACTTTACGTCAATTTTGGATAAATCATCTACTATTCCACCAAATCCTTGACACATACTTATCCCTAAGTCTCCATCACCCGCTTTTGAATCCAATTCAATTAAATATTCTTTATTTTCACACATGACTCTGTGTATAGACTTAAATATTTCGATTATATCAATACTAGTTATTTTTTCCATATCAACAACCTCTATTCATTTTCTAATACAATAATAATTTTTCGCACAACACTCTATTTATCAACATCACTTATTTAAAAATTTCAAATTATTTGTTGTGATTTGTAAAAAATGGTGTACTAGCAGGATATTCTAATAAAGCTTTCAGTTCCTCATCCAACTTCATAACAGTGACAGACATGCCCGCCATTTCCATAGATGTTGCATATTCTCCAACATATTTCGAAACAATCTTTATATTCATTTTATCAAAATACTCAAATATCGACTTATAACAAATGTATAACTCTTCCATAGGCGTTCCGCCCAATCCATTTACAAGTATAGCCACTTCATCATCTTTAACCAAAGGCATATCATCTGTTATTTTATCAAGCAAAATTTTCATTATTTCATCTGCTGAAACCATCTTTCGCGTTTCAATACCAACTTCACCATGGATCCCCATACCTACTTCCATTTCATCGTCACCAATCTCAAATGTAGGTTTTCCAGCTTGTGGCACAATACAAGGAGATAGGGCAATTCCCATAGAACGAATATTATCCAAAGCGCGTTTTGTAACAGCTGTAACTTCTTCTAAAGACATCATCTTATCGGCTGCTGCTCCAGCTATTTTCCAGGCATAAACCATACCTGCAACACCACGTCTTTTTTCTTTAGTCTCTGAGGGGGCACTTGCAACATCATCGCTAACTCTTATCTGAGATGTTTTAATGTCGTTCATTTCTGCCATCTCGCATGCCATATCAAAATTCATATTATCTCCGCCATAATTTCCGTATAGACAAAGTACACCGCTGCCACGGTCAGCATGTTCTATCATTTTTTGCATCTTAACAGCCGATGGAGAAGCAAAAACATTTCCCACGGCACAACCATCTAACATGCCTTCACCAACATAACCTAAAAACACAGGTAAATGTCCACTGCCCCCGCCTGTAACTATAGCAACTTTGCCCTCTTTAACTTCATCACTACGAACAAGAATTCTTAGGTCTCCATTTAAAGCCATTATTCTGTCACTATGAGCAAAATATATGCCTTGTAAAGTTTCGTCACAAAAAGAATCTGCTCCATTCATTATTTTTTTCATTTTCATCGGACTTCCTCCTAAAAATAAGTTTTGAACCGTATTGTCAATTATTTTAAACTACAACAAAACTATTTATTTTTTTACAACCGTAGATTCCATATTGAAAACACAACGGTTTCGAAATTCAAACAATTTAAAAGCGCCTCATGCCTGATTATTTTTCAAACCAGCAGTGGCGCCATAATTAACAATTATATTATTTAACCCGTTCTTTTTAGCCATAACATAAGAAGGACCGCGTAACTTGTCTATGACTCTAAAAGTCATATGGGTTTCAGCAAATGATGTTTTCAAAGTATTAAATGCGTGCTGTCCCACATCATCAAAGCCAATACAACTTACAATTTTTATATTTTTACATAGTTTAGATGCCGAAGCAACTTGATTCAATACTTTTCCGCAACATCGAAGATAGATATCTTCTGTCGTAGCAGTTTCGCCGGGACTGATGAGGTCAGGATTCTTTAAGTTATAGTTCATATCTAAACTTCCAATCACTAAAATTTTATTTGCACTTAACTCCTCTGCCAACCTAAAACCATAAAACTTAAGTAATTATAATACAACAGAATTTATCTTTAACACATATCAACAGAACACACAAGTTACATATACCAACATCTAGATTGCAACAAAAAAACAAAAACACATGTATATAATACTATAAATTTAAATTTTTGTAAAGCCTTCGAGTTCGTGTTGATTATGTAACACTTATTTTTTTATCAAACCAGTATCTCATCCCAAATATATT
>PDWI01003773.1_pt1 | contig 21040 bp, 20 predicted proteins | sample 1430891 | NCBI WGS metagenome assembly PDWI01 (sample SAMN01162508, study PRJNA174530) | Oral metagenome, whole genome shotgun sequencing project. | biome: Marine environment; feature: Marine mammal; material: Swab sample of the gingival sulcus; isolation source: swab sample of gingival sulcus... | reverse complement strand
GGGCACGTTATCAATTTAGATCAAGCTACCACTGGTGATGGGACGTTAACGGCGTTACTAGTAGCTTCGGAAGTTGCGAAACAGGGTAAATCTTTGGCGGAATTAGTGTCATTTATTCAGCATTTTCCACAAACTTTAATTAATGTAGCAGACGTTGATAAAACTCGGGTAGATGATCTAGCTAAAGAGGTTGCCGCAGTAGAAATTGAATTGGGTGAAAGCGGACGAGTGCTTTTACGGGCTTCGGGTACGGAAAATTTAATTCGCGTTATGGTGGAGGCTTCCACGCAAGAAGTAGCGGATGAAAAAGCCGAATATTTAGCGCAGGTCGTACGGGATAAGTTAGCGTTATAAACGGTAGTTCGTATCAATTTTAGTTCGTATAAATTAAATATTACGAAGCATAATTTTTGCTAGTTCATGGCGCTCATTTTTAGTAAGAATAAGGTGTGCCCGATATTTGGTAGGAATTACGTTTTCGTGTAGGTTGCGTAAGTTAATTGTTTGCCAAATGTCCAGTGCAAAAGCGTCTGCTTCTGCGTCACTTAAATGCATAAAATTTTGGAAAAATGATTTTTTGTTCGTGAGTGCATCTTTGCGGAAAGTGCGAAAACGCTCTAAAAACCATTGCTCTAAAGATTTATCGCTAGCATCTAAATAAATAGAAAAATCAATGTAATCACGCGGAGCAGCAATCTTTTCTCCCGTTACAACATTTGCTGGTTGCAGTACTCCCAACCCTTCTACAATTAAAATATCTGGTTGGGAAATTTCTACCCATTTATCGGGAACTATATCGTAGATTGTATGATCGTACAGGGGAACTTTCCCATTTTTTCCAGCTTTGATAGCTGCCAGAAATTCTACCATTGCTTTATGGTTATAGGATTCAGGAAATCCTTTTTTCTCCATAAGTCCTTTTGCTTCTAGCACGTTATTAGGAAATATAAATCCATCGGTGGTAATAAGTGCTATTTGTGGTTTTTCGGGCCATAGTTCCATTAAATTTTTTAAGGCTTCTGCGGTAGTAGATTTACCGGCGGCTACGGAACCAGAAATACCAATAATATAGGGACTACTAGGTGCTCCTTGTTCTAGTAATTTAGTGGTAAGAGTACGCAGGTTACTACGATTTTGATAATACTGATGCAATAGTTGGGTAAGTGGGTAGTAGGTATTTTCAATTTCGGATTTAGCTATGGGGGTATTAAAAGAGTAGTTCGTTAAGCGCGGTAAAGAATTGTTTTCATCCACAAGCGTCTTTAGCTTATTTATTGATATTTCTGTAAAAGGTGCATTTACCGTGGGTACTAAATTCATATTATTCCTATTTTTTCTCTCTAAAAACAAACATATTTTATATTACGCTTTGGGAGAGTCTAATGGTTATAGTTCGTGAGATATCGTAACCTGTTACTATGTGTGGAATTGTAGGATATATAGGTTCTGAAAAATTATCAACCAAACCGCTAGACGTGGTCTTGGAAGGATTGGCCCGTTTGGAATATCGCGGGTATGACTCTGCAGGAGTAGCCGTTAACTCTGGTGAGGGTATTTCTTGCGTAAAAAAAGCCGGTCGCGTAAGTAATTTATGTGAAAATCTGGAACGTTCTCCGCTTCCAGAAGCCTACGCAGCTATCGGTCATACGCGATGGGCAACCCATGGTGCTCCAAGTGATGCCAATGCCCACCCGCATTTATCCCGTGATGGCTCGATTGCCTTAGTGCATAATGGGATTGTAGAAAATCATCAAGAACTGCGTGAAGAACTTTTAGCAGAGGGCGTGGAGTTTAATTCTGAAACTGATACGGAAATTGTGGCGCAATTGCTTGGCAAAGAATATGCGTTAGTGCAGGACTTAGCACAGGCAATGCGGAATGTAGTCTTACGTTTAGAAGGTTCTTATGCGCTAGTGGCAATGGCAGTAAATGAGCCGCATCGAATAGTGGCAGCGCGTCGTAACTCACCGCTCGTAGTAGGTTTAGGTAAAGGCGAAAACTTTTTAGGCTCGGATGTGGCCGCATTCGTGGGGCATACGCTTACCGCAATGGCAATTGATCAAGATCAGATTGTTACGCTAACTGCGGATGAAGTAGAGGTTACTAATTTTGCGGGTGAAGTTGTAACTCCAGTTAGCTATGAAGTTGATTGGAATGTTGATGCTGCGATGACCGATGGTTATGACACCTTTATGGAAAAAGAAATTCATGAACAGCCACACGCGGTTGCAGAAACTTTACGAGGACGGCTTACTAAAGCGGGGCAGTTACAGCTTGATGAATTACGCATTTCGGAAGATGAGTTACGGCAAGTGGATAAAATTATTGTTATTGCTTGTGGCTCAGCCGCCTATGCGGGGCATGTAGCCAAGTATGCGATTGAACATTGGTGTCGTATTCCAGTAGAAATAGAGCTTGCGCACGAATTCCGCTATCGGGACCCGGTAGTTAATTCTAAGACCCTGGTGGTGGCAATTTCGCAATCGGGTGAAACTATGGATACGCTGATGGCGGTACGTCATGCGCGTCAACAGGGTTCTCGTGTGTTAGCGATTGTAAACGTTTATGGTTCAACTATTGCGCGAGAAGCCGATGCGGTACTCTATACTCACGCGGGTCCAGAAGTTGCAGTTGCTTCTACAAAAGCCTTTTCAGCGCAAATTACGGCCGCTTATTTGCTAGGTTTATATTTAGCCCAGTTACGTGGTAATAAATTTATGGACGAAGTGGCTACGTATCTTGATGAACTGTCAAAGATGCCGGAACGTATGGAAGCCGTTTTAGCGCAAGAAGACTATGTTAAAGATTTAGCCAAGACTATGAGTGACGTAGATTCGGTGTTGTTCTTAGGGCGTCATGTTGGTTTCCCTATTGCTTTAGAAGGAGCGCTGAAATTAAAAGAATTGGCATATATTCACGCTGAAGGTTTTGCGGCTGGAGAATTAAAGCACGGCCCAATAGCTTTAGTGGAAGAAGGATTACCTATTTTCTGTATTGTGCCCACTCCACGCCGTCCCTTGCTTCATTCTAAAGTAGTTTCTAATTTAGCAGAGGTTAAAGCGCGTGGTGCGCGGGTGGTGGCTATTGCAGAAGAAAACGATACCGCGGTTGATGATGCGGCCGATTACGTAATTCGTGTACCGTATTCCACTCCAACTTTAATGATGCCTTTAGTTACTATCATTCCATTGCAAATTTTTGCCTGTGAACTTTCTTTGCAAAAGGGATATGACGTTGATAAGCCCCGTAATCTTGCAAAGGCAGTTACCGTAGAGTAATTTTAGTGAAATGAAACGAGCATTTAACGTATCTGCCGTACAGAATGCGGAACGGCCCTTATTAGAACAGGGTGAACCGTTGATGGCTAAGGCTGCTTATGCGGTTGCTACGGCAGTGCTTCGGCATTTGCGAGATAATAATTTTCGTATTCCGGGTTCGACGGTTTTAGTGCTTGCGGGTAGTGGTAATAATGGTGGTGATGCACTCTATGCGGCGGGGTATTTAGCTCGGCGAGGATTACAAGTAGTTAGCGTAACTACCGATAGATATCATTTAGAGGCAGCCGAATTTGCATATTTATCGGGTGTCAAAATGGTAAAAAATCCTACCACTGAGCAGTTGCGTGCTTTAGCTACGGCATCGGGAATTTGGGTAGATGGTTTACTCGGCATTGGTGTATACGGGAAATTACGAGAACCTTTTGCTAGTTGGGTGTCAGTTTTATGTGCGGAACGAGATTATTCGCCCTTGCCGCCGCTGGTGGTAGCGGTAGACGTGCCTTCAGGGGTAGACGCAGATAATGGCACTTATAACTCCCCAATTTTACCTGCCGATATTACGGTCACTATGGGGTGCGATAAACCGGCACTGCTTTTACCTCCAGCGGCTTTTTTAGCGGGAAAAATAGAAGTAGTAGATTTGGGTTTTACGTCTTATTTACCAGCAAATCCTAATGTTTGTGAAATTTCTGCTATGGATATAGTTGATCTTTGGGAAATTCCGGAAAAATTTGATCATAAGTATAGTCGGGGTGTACTTGGTTTCTTAACTGGTTCAAACACCTATCCAGGCGCTGCGGTTTTAGGGGTCGGGGGCGCGCGGGCACTTGGTGTGGGTATGTTGCGTTATTTGGGAGAAAATGCTGATGTGGTTTTAGCGTATCCAGAAACGGTAACGGTTTTCGGTAAAACTCATGCGTGGGTGATTGGTTCGGGTATGACCGACTTTGCCCCAGCCTATGAAATGGTAGTGTGTGAAGCGGAATGTACTCCAATAGTTTTAGATGCGGGGGCAATAAACTATTTTTATGAACGTGGAATTTCGGGAAATATTGTTATTACGCCACATACAGGGGAACTTGTTAGTTTGTTGCACCTGTACGGAATTACCGTAACGCCAGCAGAGCTACTGTCACAGCCGCTTTATTATGCACGTATTGCCGCACAAAAAACGGGAGCTACGGTAGTACTTAAAGGCGCAATTACGCTTATAGTGTCTCCTGCGGGGGAAGTATATGCGCAAGGTGGAGCAACTAGCTGGCTAGCAACGGCTGGAACCGGTGATGTGCTGGCGGGAATACTTGGCGCGATATTAGCGATGAAGTCTGCGCGTAGGGAGCTTCGTTCGGCTGATTTAGCGCGTTGTGCTGCCGCATCCGTATATTTGCACACGGAGGCGGCTAATCGGGTTGCTAAATATAATTCACAGTCAGATATTGGAATACCACTGGCGGCTAGCGATATTATTAGGGGCATACCACAAGTGTTATATACGATTTTGAATGGGGGAGCGTGAGTTATGAGCATGCCAGATTTTTCTAATGCTCCACATTTTCCTTCTCGTGCCTTGATTTCTCGTAAAGCATTTCAACATAATGTGCGTATTGCTCAGCAAATGGCGGGTGATGCGGAAATTATGGCTATTGTGAAGGCTGATGCTTATGGGCATGGCAAAGAGCAGATTAGCAACTGGGCTTTTGATGCGGGTATTAAATGGTTGGGTGTAGCGCAGTTAGGCGAAGCTATTGAACTACGTAAACAGCTACAACAACGTGGGCGAATGTTGGCACTAATAGCAGAGCCAGGTGCACCTTTTGCACAAGCTTTAGAATTGGGCATAGACTTATCGGTGTGTGCAAGTTGGGCATTGGAAGAAATTGCTTTTGCGGCTCAAGAAACTGGAATTTGTGCACGGATTCATATTGAGGTGGATACCGGCATGTCGCGTAGTGGGTTTACACTCGCAGAATTACAAGATATTTTGCCAACGCTAGCTGATTATAGTAAGCGGGGACTTATTGAAACGGTTGGTTTATGGTCACATTTAGCCTGCGCGGATGAATTACAAGCAGATACTACCGATAAACAGATTGCTGTATTTGATTTAGCTAAAGAAATGGTAGATGACGCGGGTTTACAGATTGAAATTTTTCATTTGGGGGCTTCTAGTGGATTGCTGTGGCATCCTAATAGCCACTATTCAATGCTTAGAGTTGGAATTATGCTATATGGGCTTTCGCCAAATCCCGATATTGCTACGGCTGAAGAGATGGGTCTGGAACCAGTAATGCGCTTAGAAGCAGATGTGGTTTCGGTACGTGATGTGCCTGCTGGTACAGGAATTAGTTACGGACATACGGTGGTTACTGCAGAAGAAATGCATCTGGCCACGGTTCCTTTGGGGTATGCTGATGGAATTCCACGTCATGCGTCTAATAGTGCGCGAGTTGTGATTAATGGAGCAAGCTATCCGATTGTGGGTCGTGTGTGTATGGATCAATTTGTGGTTTCAGCTCCGGGGGCACAACCCGGTGATACCGTTACCCTATTTGGAGCTTCTTCCGATGGGTTTCCAACTGCTAATGATTGGGCGTATGAATGTGAAACAATTGGATACGAAATAATTTGCCGACTCGGTGTGCGAGTACCGCGATATTTTATTGATTAACACGTAGAAATTAGGAGCAGAATGAAAGTTTCTTTCGTAGTGCCCACGGTAGAAGAAATGCAAGCAGTGGGAGAAGCTATTGCCCAATGTGTGCTGGGTGGGGACTTGATTATGCTTAATGGTTCACTTGGTGCTGGTAAAACTACTATGACGCAGGGGATTGCGCGCGGTTTAGGGGTTAGGGGAAAAGTTGCCTCACCTACTTTTGTGATTGGGCAAATTCATCACGGCACCCAGCTTGATTTAGTACACGTAGATGCTTATCGGCTAGAAACCATTGAAGAATTAGATGCTTTAGATTTGGATACTACTTTAGATATTTGCGTTACCGTGGTGGAGTGGGGTGCGGGTAAGGTAGAAGCACTTTCACAAGATCGTTTAGAAATTGCTATTGATCGACCACATGGTGGTGATATTGGTTTGGAACCAGAGGATCTTTTTGGGGACGCTCCGCGTACTTTAACTTTTTCTACTTTTGGGCAACGTGGTAAAGAACTTTTAGCACAAATTATGATGCAGTCTATCGTGTTAGAACTTACCGCAGATAGTGCGGTGTAAGGTGTATAAAATATCGCGAGTAGTTACAGTTTTAGCTTTACTGGTTTTATTACCGATACCAGTTGCTAATGCGACGCTTGCGTTTTCGCCTACCATAATTAGTAAATCTGCAATGCCAGCTGAAGTACGCCAGTGGTTTTCTGACAATGCGCTTAATAGTGTTTATGCCGCTGCGCCAACTGTATTTTCTAAAGTAGATAAAGCGGTTCTTATCGGTTATAAAATTCGGGAGCCGATGGAGTTTTCTGCGGTGGTAAAAAAAGCTAATGGAACGGTAGAAATTGGAAAAAATGATTGGTGGGGAAGTATTATTGTAGATGCACAAGAAAATCCAGTAGGCTTGATTGTGCGTAAATTTGGGAATGACCCTTCCGTTCCGATACTGTTTTCAGGTGTTGCTTTAGCAGGAAAGATATCTGAATTATTAGCCACAGATACAATAATTTTTGATGATTTTTTTCGTGCCTGGTATCAGGAAATTGATGGGCAAATTGTGGCACTGGAACCAACTAGTCGTAAAATTTTGCTCGGGAAATTAACTACGGCAGAATTTTTGGTACAGCGAAGTAAAATTGCAGAAAATACCGTTCATACGGATAGTTTTTTTCCGGAAAAACCAGCGCAGATAAATCCGTGGGGAGATTTATCGCCCGTGCAAATTGGAATATTATTTTGTGTTATTTTACTGCTGGGTACGGTATCCTTTAGCTGGTTAAAATGGGAACAAACTGTTGAAGAAAAACGGGGGGGGGGAACTCCAACCTCTTTCCGCACAACATGGAGTAAATGATGAAATTTTTGACGATTGACGTATCCGATAAAGTAATGGTTGGGCTTTGCCAATATGATTTTGGTGAAGTTAAGGAACTGGGTGTAATGTATAGTGCCGATGCGCGTCACCACGTAGAGGCTTTAACGCCAATGCTACAAGAAATTTTACAGGCTGATGCTTTGGCTAAACCGGATGCAATTATTGTAGGTACGGGTCCAGCTCCGTTTACTGGTTTACGTGCGGGACTGGTTAGTGCACGAGCTTTAGCACGGGGCTGGGATGTGCCCCTCTATGGTCTTTCTTCAGCTGAATTACTGGCTTTGGCGGCCTGTGATCAGGGTGCAAATATGGTAGAGGCGATTATTGATGCTCGGCGTAAAGAAGTTTATGCGTTACGGGCACGAGCGATGGGTGCTGATGATATTGAAATATTAAAATCGGTACGGATAGTTAAACCTGTGGATTTAGCACAGGAAATAGTAGTATCTCCGGCTTTGATTGCTGCTATGGATGAGCAACTTTATGTAGATGAGCTTGGGGAACGGATGGTAGCAAAAATTACTCCCGCACTAATGGTGCGATTATTGATTTCACGTTTAGCCCGTATTGATGCGGGAGAAGACGTGTCCCTGGATACTAAACCGCAGTATTTGCGTCGCCCAGATATCCATCAAGGTGCAAAAGCACAGGTGCCCGCGGTTGGTAATGCGTATGCCGGTTCTTGATGTGCGTAATTGGAAACGTATTCCGTCATATTATGCGAGCAAATGCGCCACTTTTGATCGGCTTGTTTTTGCGAAAGAGGCTTGGTCGGAAACAGTTTGGCAAGAAGAACTTAGACGTAGTGATCGTACCTATTTGATGCTTACTGAAGAGCCACTTTTACATCAAAGCGTGGGAAATATAGTGGCTTTAGGGGGCGTAACACATGGACCAGAAGCCGAAATTCTTACCTTGAGTGTGGCAGAAAAGTTACGGCGTCAGGGTGTGGCCACTTCATTGCTTATGGAATTAAAACGTATTGCACAACAGCAGCAGGCAGAAACAATTTTTTTAGAAGTACGTAGCCAAGATGTGCCGGCAACCCAGCTTTATCGAGAGTTTGGTTTTCAAGAAGTTGGTTTACGGAAAAATTATTATGCTGATGATGATGCTCTAATTATGGCTCTTGCATTAACATCTACATAAAATGCTATATACGCAACTAAACTATTACGCAATTATAGGAATTCATTATGGTGTGAATAAATCGCTTGATATCAAGGATTATTCAGGGTGATTGATATAGTTGACATGTTATATTGGTATTTTTTTCTTCCTTTGTGACTAAAAGCCCCGTAGTTTTCTTAATATTCTGCTAGCTTGGAGTTGTGGCTAGTAAATCAATAATAAAAAAACGTGGCAGTCGTACTACTGTTGCACTTAAAGTGCTTATGGCATTTACAGGTTTAATTTTTGTCGGTTTCCTTTTATTCCATATGTATGGAAATCTTAAGCTCTTAATGGGTGCGGAAGCCTATGATCACTATGCTGAGTGGTTACAACAGGATTTCTTATATCCGATTCTCCCGCATCGCGGATTCTTAATGATTATGCGTTTAGCGCTAACGCTTTGTATGGCTGGGCACGTCTATTCAGCTGCTACATTGTGGAAGCGTGCAAAACGTGCTCGTGGTAGTGCTTATAAGGTACGGCGAGGAACTAAAATTAAAGCTAGTCAGACCTATACTACTTTTGTGATGCGTTGGGGTGGCGTGCTGATTTTGATTTGGATTATCTTCCATATTTTGCAGTTCACGGCCCTTAAGCTAAGCGTTGGTGCGGATAGTTACGCTGTTATGACTCCGTATGAACGAGTTGTAGCTGCTTTTAATGTACCGTGGCTTTGGGCTTTTTATTTACTTGCTATGTCTGCTATTGCTTTCCATATCCGTCATGGGGTTTGGTCGGCTCTCGCTACGCTCGGTTTATCCTCACGTACTCGGGAAAGAGTATTTAAGGCTATTGCCGCGTTGGTTGCCTTGGCAATTTTGGTGGGCTTTATGCTTCCACCAACCATGATTTTATTCGGCTTGATTTCGTAGGTGAAAGTAATGACTGAAGAATTAGTACAGGGGCTATATAAGCTCGGTGATGAAATTAAAGATACGGTAATTCCGGAAGGACCACTTGAGGATCGTTGGGAAAAACGTAAATTTAATGCAAAATTAGTAAATCCAGCTAATCGTCGTAAACGTTCCATTATTATGGTGGGTACTGGACTTGCTGGTGGTGCGGGAGCCGCTTCACTTGGTGAAATGGGTTATAACGTAAAAGCATTTTTCTATCAAGATTCGGCTCGTCGTGCACATTCTATTGCGGCGCAGGGCGGTATTAACGCGGCAAAAAATTATAAGAACGATAATGACTCTGCCTACCGTCTTTTTTACGACACGATTAAGGGTGGCGATTTCCGTTCTCGTGAATCTAACGTGTATCGTTTAGCGGAAGTTTCGGCAAATATTATTGATCAATGTGTAGCACAGGGCGTACCGTTTGCTCGCGAATACGGTGGTTTACTTGATAATCGTTCCTTTGGTGGTGTGCAGGTATCACGTACTTTCTATGCGCGTGGGCAAACTGGTCAGCAGTTACTTATTGGTGCTTATCAAGCATTGATGCGTCAAGCACATGCTGGTACGGTAAAACTTTATAGTCGCCATGAAATGGTTGATTTAATTGTTATTGATGGTCGGGCACGTGGCATTATTGCGCGTGATATGGTTACGGGTGAGATGGAAACGCACCTTGCTGATGCGGTTGTTTTAGCTACCGGTGGCTATGGTAACGTGTTCTTTCTTTCTACTAATGCGATGGGATGTAATGGTACGGCAGTTTGGCGTGCTCATAGACGTGGTGCTTATTTTGGTAATCCGTGCTATACGCAAATTCATCCTACCTGTATTCCACAGCATGGTGAATCGCAGTCCAAGCTAACCTTGATGTCGGAATCATTACGTAATGACGGCCGTATTTGGGTGCCCAAGAAAGCTGAAGATTGTAAGAAGGATCCGCGTGATATTCCAGAAGAAGATCGCGATTATTATTTAGAGCGGATCTATCCATCATTTGGTAATTTAGTTCCACGTGATATCGCTTCGCGTCAAGCGAAGAATATGTGCGATGAAGGTCGCGGAGTAGGGCCAGAAATTGGCGGAATTTCCCGTGGTGTATATTTGGATTTTGCTGAGCCAATTGAGCGTTTAGGTAAAGATCAAGTATCGGCTAAGTACGGCAATCTTTTTGATATGTATGAACGTATTACCGGTGAAAACCCCTATGAAGTACCGATGCGTATCTATCCTGCGGTTCACTACACTATGGGTGGCTTATGGGTTGATTACGATTTGCAATCTACTATTCCAGGTTTATATGTGGCTGGCGAAGCTAATTTCTCGGATCACGGTGCAAATCGTTTGGGCGCTTCGGCACTAATGCAAGGTTTAGCAGACGGTTATTTTGTGTTACCAAATACGATTAATGATTATTTGGCAAGTAATAATTTGCCAGAAGTTACTGCGGACAATCCGGAGTTATTAGAAATTCAAAAAGTTAATCAAGAGCGAATTGACCATTTTATGGCTAATGAGGGTACGCGTTCCGTGGACTCTTACCATAAAGAACTGGGTAACATTATGTGGGAATACTGCGGTATGGAACGTAATGAAGAAGGTTTACGAAAAGCTATTCGTTTGATTCGTGAATTGCGAGAAGACTTCTGGAAGAATGTGCGCGTTCCAGGTAAACCAGATGAACTTAATCAGTCTTTGGAAAAGGCGGGACGTGTTGCAGACTTCTTTGAGTTGGGCGAATTGATGTGTATTGATGCGCTACATCGTAAAGAATCTTGCGGTGGACATTTCCGTTCTGAATCGCAGACTCCCGAAGGTGAAGCCTTGCGTGACGATAAGAATTTCGCCTACGTTGCGGCGTGGGAATGGTGTGGTGAAGATACTGCGCCCGTGCTACATAAAGAAGATTTGCAGTACGAATTTGTTGAAATGAAACAGCGGAGCTACAAGTGAAAATTAATTTAGAATTTTGGCGTCAGACCGATCCTGCTGATAAGGGTCATTTTGAAACGCATACGCTGGAAAATGTAGAGCAAGAAGCATCCTTTTTGGAGATGCTGGATCAACTTAACGAGGAACTATTTGCTGAAGGTAAAGAGCCACTCGCTTTTGATTCAGACTGTCGTGAAGGTATTTGCGGTCAATGTGGAATTGTTATTAACGGCGATCCGCACGGTCCCGAAGTTACGACCACTTGCCAGCTACATATGCGCCATTTCAAAGATGGCGATACGATTACCGTAGAGCCTTGGCGTTCCACCGGTTTTCCAGTGCTTCGCGATTTGGTTATTGATCGTACGGCGTTTGATCGTATTGTGCAGGCTGGTGGATATATTTCTGTAAATACGGGTGCTGCTCCTGATGCCCATGCAATACCCGTACGTAAAGCTAATGCGGAAAAGGCTTTTGAAGCTGCTGCATGTATTGGTTGTGGTGCTTGCGTAGCGGCTTGTCCAAATGGCTCTGCAATGCTTTTTACTTCGGCAAAAGTAGTTCATCTAGGTTTGTTGCCACAGGGTAAGCCCGAAAGCAAAGAACGTGTTGTGAATATGTTGATGCAACACGATGAAGAAGGCTTTGGTGGTTGTACTAATGCGGGAGCTTGTGCTTCTGCTTGCCCGAAAGAAGTGCCATTAGAATTTATTTCCATGCTTAATTGGGAAGTGCTTAAGGCGTTTTAACCTAAGATAGTTTTAGTTGTTGAACGCGAGTCAATTTAATTTGGCTCGCGTTTAGCTATAATAACCTGTTTTTTCCCTAAAATAGGGGTAATTATTAGGGTTGCGCTATTCGGCATTTTTAGATTAAGTTTTAGAGTTTTCCGATATTGTTCGGGTGTTAAATCTAAGCCTCGTTTTTTAATTTCTATTTTGCCAATTTCTTTTTCGTGTAGTGTTTTGCGTACGATTTTAGTGTTGTAGGGGAGTATGTCTTGTATAGTGAAGCGAGTTAGTAAAGGGGAGTCAATTTTCTTATTACTACTTAGATAGGCAATGCGTGCCGACACTGGGGCAAGATCAAATTGTGCACAAATTTCTTGGATTGTGCCCGAACGAATAATTGCTGGATCGGGTTCGTATAGGTATGTGCCTAATTGGCGTGGGGGAACATCCGGGCTAGGTGTTTGGGGGTTAGTAGTATTACTTGTAAAAATGATGGGTGCTGCTAGGTTAGTGTTTATTACTAATGCACTACGTCCCGTAGCTGGCATTGCCTTGCCTAGCCAAATTACAGCTTCTACTAAATTTCCATCTATGCTTGCCCACTGAACATGTGCGTTAGTGGGTAAATCTTTGTAATCGATACCGGGAGCAATTTTTATTCCCGCTGCATCAAATTTGTGCCCTAGGGTAATGGCTTCTGCTAGGCTGGGTTTCCATTTTTGGGGATTGCTTATACGTTTACCGTTATTTCGGCGTGCTGGGTCTAACCAAATAGCGTCAGCTTGGCTTAAATCTGACGTAAATCCATCAGCGTTAATTACTGTGGTTTTAGGGAAATCTTTTAGGTTGTGGTGTGCAGCTAGGGCGGTATTTGGGTCTAGTTCAATAGCGGTTACGGTCAGTCCTTGTTGGCTAAAGGCAAGGGTGTCAGTGCCAATTCCACATCCGAAATCAATTAAATGTTTACTGGCACAGCTGCTAAATCTTTGTGCGTGTATTTTGCTTAGAATAAGGGGAGTGGCTTGTTCTAGTCCAGTGGAAGTGTATAGAAGTTTATGGGCATAATTACCAAATTTGGTGTTAGCTTTGGTGCGTAAGCGTAGTTGGGTAAGTATTTCAGCAGTAATTTCGGCATTGAAACCAGCATTTCGTAATTCTTTATTTAATGTGAATATATTATTTTCCGTATACGGAGGCAGAGTAGTGAGAACTTCTAATGCTTCTGCGGTTAAATCTTTTATCACACTAATAAGTGTCGCACAGCTTTAAGAAAAAACGAATTAGGAAAAATATGTTCGCATTTAGCGATTTATTTACTATTTTTTAGCACTAAGATTGACCGAGTGCTAATTAACGCCTAATCTTGGTATGTACATAGTACAGCTATGTGTTTGGGCTCGATCCCCGCGACGGCGGGTCCACGGTAGTAACAGATCTATTAGAGAAGGGGGAGCCGAATGTCGGTTTCCATTAAGCCACTTGAGGATCGTATTGTGATCCAGCAAGTTGAGGCGGAAGAAAAGACTGCTTCGGGCCTTGTGTTGCCAGGAAGCGCACAGGAAAAACCACAGGAAGGTAAAGTTGTAGCAGTAGGACCAGGTCGTATTGACGATAATGGCAACCGTGTACCACTTGATATTAGTGTTGGTGACGCAGTTATTTACTCACGTTATGGCGGTACTGAAGTTAAGTATGGCAATGATGAGTATATTATTCTTTCTGCACGTGACATTCTTGCGGTGGTAGAACGCTAATTCAACTAACTGAATTATATTAAGAGGTGGGGCAAGCATTTAGCTTGCCCCACCTCTTAATATTGCTAGGTTTATTTCGTAGCTTTAACTAAATCAGTTAAGAGTTTAGCTTCAACATCCCAGCCTTTTTGATTAGGATGCATATAACCGTAATAGTCAAAAGTGCTTAATGGAGGCACAATAAAGCTGTGGTCTTGATTTGCTCCCATATATGGATCTAAGCCATGACCGGCAAATGCTTCACTAACATCCAGATAGTGATAGCGATTTGAACGCGTATTCTTGTTCATCTTGTCAATTAAGCGTTGCTGTAACTTGGCGTAATCGCGTTGTGCTGGGCGAATTTCTGCACCAAAGTTATACCAGCCTGCAGGACCTTCAGGTAGGGTGTAGGAATCTGTATTAAGCAAATCTGGATAGCCTAATAAATAAACTTTTGCATTACCCGCTGATCGTTTTTCAATTTCTAAAAGTAGCTCAGTGAGTTTATGATCGGCTTGTTGATAGAGGAAAGCTTTAGATTCTTTCATCTGTTTTTCACACAAATTAGCATTACGCATTACTAAACAACCCACTACTACGCCGAAGAAGCCAGCATCATTACCACCGATGGTTAGGAATACCATGTCAGTTTCTGGGGTTATGGCATCAATTTGCTTCTTGTTATATAAGTGGCATTCTAGGGTTGCAGTATAGATGCTACCCGCAGGGGCAGGTGCTACTTGGCGGTATTCCCACTCGGTATTATCGGAAGGTACTGGACCACACAGGTTAGCGCGTTCTACTCGTTTTTGCCATTCTGCGTATTGATCTGAATATAAGAATTTTGGTAGCCAATAACCTTTAACAACTCGTTTTGTCATTTTAATGTGTTGTGGCTGTTCCATAATGTCGCCACTAACTGCACCGGAGCAAGCCACGTTGCGGTAGTTGGCACCAATTGCGTCAGCTGTTTGTTTACCGTAGTTTTTATTAGAACGTTTGCAATAGTCATCGGTATAGGGAAGGGCGCCGTTTCCAGCCGAATAGGAATCGCCGAGTTGTACGATATTAAGTTTATCTTTATTGTCTTCAGCAGTGGCTACCGGTGCTAGTGCAGTGCCTCCGAAGGCAAATAATAAAACGCTTACTAGTGTGATACGTGTTATGGACTTCATTTTTCCTCCATATATTCATGAATAGTACCTCGTTGTAATATTCATGAATGCTGTTTTGAAAACATCTTTAAATTTGTTGTTTACTCTGTCTATTTTATAGTAATTTACTAGAAAAAATAGCCTTTTTAGCTTTTTTCAGCTCATTTCACATTTGATTATGTCTTTGTAGTAAGTGTTTTGCCTTTATAATTGGGTTATGAATGAACGTGATCCTTTTGCTTTGACCGGTCTTACCTATGACGATGTATTACTTTTACCGGGTACAACTGACGTTGTGCCTTCTGAAGTGGATACGACCACCCAACTTACTCGGGGTATTAGCACCAAATTACCTTTACTTTCAGCAGCAATGGATACGGTTACAGAATCACGTATGGCAATTGCAATGGCACGACAGGGTGGTATTGGAATTTTGCATCGTAATTTGTCTATTGCTGAACAGGCAAATCAAGTGCGTACGGTAAAACGTTCTGAGTCAGGTATGGTTTCTGATCCGGTTACGGTGTCTCCAGAAGCCACAATCGCACAGCTTGATGCGTTGTGTGGGCAATATAAAGTTTCTGGTTTACCGGTTGTGGATGAAAATAATATTTTATTAGGTATTATCACTAATCGAGATTTGCGTTTTATTCCCAACGCAAGTTGGGATCAGTTGCAGGTTAAAGAAGTTATGACTCCTATGCCTTTAGTAACTGGGCGTGTGGGAATTGCGTCAGTTGAAGCAGCAAAATTATTGGCAAAACATAAAATTGAAAAATTGCCACTAGTTGATGATTCCGGGCATTTATCGGGTTTAATTACGGTAAAAGATTTTGTTAAATCTGAGCAATATCCAGATGCTACTAAAGATAGTGATGGTCGATTACGTGTTGGTGCAGCTATTGGTTATTGGGGAGATGCTTGGGAACGTGCTGAAGCATTGCGTGATGCAGGTGTAGACGTATTGGTAGTAGATACAGCAAATGGTGCGGCCCAGCTTTCGGTAGAAATGATTAAGCGGCTAAAGGCTTCTGCAGAATTTGCAAACGTGCAGATTATTGGAGGTAACGTGGCTACTACTGAAGGTGCACAGGCGTTGGTAGATGCGGGTGCAGATGCGGTAAAAGTTGGGGTTGGTCCTGGTTCTATTTGTACTACTCGGGTGGTGGCAGGAGTGGGTGTTCCGCAAATTACGGCAATTCATTTAGCCGCACAGGCATGTAAGCCAGCGGGAGTTCCAGTAATTGCCGATGGTGGTTTACAGTATTCGGGTGATATTGGCAAGGCATTAGTTGCTGGAGCAAGTACGGTAATGTTAGGTTCGCTATTGGCTGGCTGTGAGGAATCACCTGGTGAATTAGTATTTGTTAACGGTAAACAGTTTAAGAATTATCGGGGTATGGGTTCGCTGGGGGCAATGAGCTCACGTGGGCGAGTTTCTTATTCCAAAGATCGTTATTTTCAAGCTGATGTAACTTTGGACGATAAAATCGTACCCGAGGGCATTGAGGGACAGGTTCCCTATCGTGGTTCGTTAGGTTCTGTAGCCTATCAGCTTATCGGGGGACTACACCAAACAATGTTCTATACTGGAGCAAAGACTATTCCCGAATTGCAAGAAAAAGGGCGCTTTGTCAAGATTACTTCAGCCGGTCTAAAAGAATCTCATCCACACGATGTGCAAATGACGGTAGAAGCACCTAACTACTCTAATTCTAAGTAATCTTCTAGCGTCATTGTGGCAACTGGCCAACCAATTAGTTGGGTGTAGGGTCTTCCTTTATCTCGTGATAAGCGAATGAAAAAATCGGTGGTATTTTTGTAGGCTTCGTATTGTTTTTGCATTAGTGTCTTTACATCATCATTGAGAATTTGTGGATACTTTTCCCAAATGGCTTGTAAAACTCGTAATGTTGCTAATACATCCGCTTCTGCATTATGAAAAGCGTCGTTATCCCATACATTATAGTGCTTAGCAACCGATTCCAGAGTACGTTTACCCTTACGATATCTATCTACTACTTTATCGAGCATATAGGGGTCAATTATTGGCGCTATTTCCCCTAGACGTTCAGTTAAAGTGGGTAGTTCGTGGCGTTTTAATTCATTTTCTAGTAGTGTTAAATCGTAGGTTGCATTATAGGCAACCACAATATTTTCCTGTGACAAATGTTGAAATAGTAAATCGGAAATTTCTGTTAGAACTTCTTTAATTGATCGTCCCTCGTTACGAGCCTTTTCATTGGAAATGCCGTGTACTCGTTGTGCCGCTTCGGGAATTTCCACTTCGGGATTTGCTAGCCAATAGTGTTTAGTAAGATTATCTTTTTCCAAAATTACAATGGAAGCTGTTACCAACCTATCCCGTGTTGGGTCAATACCGGTAGTTTCGGTATCAAAACCGACTAGCGTGCGGGTATTCCAAGCGGTATTTTCGTTCTGCATATTTACTCATTTCTTTTATAACTACTTTTAGTATATAACTGCCTACCGTATTTTTTCTGTGCCATTTTGTACGTTTGAGGAGTATAGGCATTTGGGTCTATAAAGTTTATTTTTTCTAGCTTAATGTTATAGGAGTGCATGACGTGTATGCTTAGAGTAATGAATACGTTATGTATTGAAATTAAAGACATTTAAGTTATGTGGAGGACAAATGACTGAATACCGTATTGAACACGACACTATGGGTGAAGTACGTGTACCAATTGATGCTTTATATCGTGCGCAAACTCAACGTGCCGTAGAAAATTTTCCAATTTCTGGTAAGAGTTTAACTCCAGCACATGTTAAGGCTTTGGCACAAATTAAGCGTGCCGCAGCGTTAGCTAATAATGAATTAGGTGTAATTGATGATGCGAAATGTGCAGCAATCGTAGCCGCTGCGGATGAAATCATTTCTGGTAAACACGTTGATCAATTCCCAATTGATGTTTTCCAAACAGGCAGTGGTACTTCTTCTAATATGAATATGAACGAAGTGCTTTCCACTTTGGCTTCGGCAGCTTCCGGGGAGCAGATTCATCCCAATGATCACGTTAATGCTTCCCAGTCATCTAACGACGTATTTCCCTCTTCAATCCATATTGCAGTACTTGATGCACTTATAAACTACTTACTGCCAAAGCTAGATATTTTGGCTAAATCTTTGGATGCAAAAGCAGTGGAGTTTAAGGACGTTGTAAAATCTGGTCGTACCCATTTGATGGATGCTACTCCAATTACTTTAGGTCAAGAATTTTCTGGCTATGCGCAGCAGGTTAAATTAGGTATGGAACGTATTGTAGCTACCCAAAAGCACGTGGCAGAACTTCCTTTGGGGGGAACTGCAGTGGGTACGGGCATTAACACCCCAACAGGTTTTTCACAGCGTGTAATTGAGTTAATTGCACAAAATATGGAACTTCCGTTTGTTGAAGCCCAAAATCATTTTGAAGCACAGGCTGCACAAGATGCATTGGTAGAAGTTTCTGGTGCTTTACGTACGATTGCAGTTTCGTTTGTAAAGATTGCTAATGATTTACGGTGGATGAGTTCTGGTCCACGTTCGGGTATCGGGGAAATTAATTTGCCTGATTTACAGCCTGGTTCATCCATTATGCCCGGTAAGGTAAATCCGGTTGTTCCAGAAGCTACCGTACAGGTGGTAGCACAGGTAGTTGGCAATGATGCCGCGATTGCTTTTGCTGGCGCACAGGGTAATTTTGATCTTTTAGTTATGCTTCCGGTTATGGCACAAAATCTATTAGAATCAATTAACATTTTGGCAAATGTGGCAGAGGTGTTAGCGGTACGTACCGTAGACGGAATTACCGCTAATGTGGAACGTTGCTTAGAATTAGCGCAATCTTCACCGTCTATTGTTACTCCGTTAAATCGTCATATTGGTTATGAGAATGCAGCTAAGATTGCCAAATATTCGGTTAAGAATAATATTACGGTTAAGCAGGCAGCGCTGGATCTAGGATTTGTAGAACGCGGTGAAATTTCCGTAGAAGCCTTAGATGAAGCGCTAAACGTACATTCTATGACGGGCAGTAACTAGCCCTGATAGCGATAAACGTTAGTTTCTCGAGCGTTAAAGCCGCAACGTCTGTATAGACGGTTTGCGGCTTCGCGGCTAGGACGGGAAGTTAAATCAATTGACTTTGTTCCTTTGGAGTTGGCAAAGTCTACGGCAGCTTCTACAAGTTGCCCGCCAACTCCTCGTCCACGCATAGAATCAGCTACTACTACGTCCTCAATCCAAGAACGCCATCCGGTAGGAATTTGGAACATTACTAGCGTAAGCATGCCCATAATCTTTCCGTCATTTTCGTCATCGCGATAGATGAAAAGAAAAATGGAATCTTGATTTAGCATAGCTTCTAATTCTTCAATTTTCATTGGGGTAGAAGAGCTGGATAATTGGGGGATTAAGGTGGCAAAAGCTGCTTCTAAATCCGGTGTTGCTTCACTAAGTAGTTCAATAGCCATATTGTTCCTTAATTTAGATTAGTTCCATTGCCTGTTGAGCAATTGCGAGTTCCTCATTGGTAGGAACTACGAGTACGGTTACGCTGGAATCGGCAGTGGAAATAATGCGTGGTTCCTTAGAACGGGTAGCATTTATTTCCGCATCGTATTTAACACCGAAAGGTGCTAGCATATCCAGCAAATCTGCACGAATTTTAGCGTCGTTTTCTCCCACGCCTGCGGTAAAGGTTAGGGCATTTAACCCACCCATCACAGCGGTATAAGCACCCACATATCCCAAAAGACGATGTAGATATACGGCAATTGCAATGCGTGCGTTTTCTTCACCAGCCGCTGCTCGTTTTTGTACCATGCGCATATCGTTATCGCCAGTAAGACCTTTAAGTCCAGATTGCTTATTTAACAGGGTGTCAATTTCGTCAATACTCATGTCGGCAACTCGAGCTAAATGGAATACTACTGCTGGATCAATATCACCGGTACGTGTGCCCATGACTAAGCCTTCTAACGGGGTTAAGCCCATGGAGGTATCAACTGCTTTGCCGGCTACTACGGCAGAAACGCTAGCACCGTTACCTAGATGTAAGACGATTTGCTTTAAATCATCGCGACCTAACATTTTACTTACGGTTTGGGAAATGAATTGATGCGAGGTGCCGTGTGCGCCATAACGACGAATGGAATATTTTTCTGCGGTTTTTCGCTCCAGGGCATAGGTGGCGGAAGCGGCCGGTAAGTGTTGGAAAAATGCCGTATCAAAAACTACTACATGTGGTACGTCTAGGAGCTCGCGTGCCACCTCAATTCCTTTTAGATTCGCAGGATTATGTAGTGGGGCGAGTGGGCACAGTTCTTTAATTTGTTGTTGTACGGTGTCATCTACCAACACGGCACGGTCAAAATATTTTCCCCCCTGCACTACTCGATGCCCGACAGCAACCACATTAGCTTCTGCTAGTTTTGGACCAACGGTATCAAATAACTCTAAAACTTTACGTAAACCTACACCGTGATCGGCAATTGGTTCTTCTAAAGTGGTAGTTTGCCCATTATAGGTATGTTCGTATCCGCCACTTTCTTCACCAATTCGTTCTACTAAGCCCGTGGCAATTGCGGTTTTAGTTTCCGGATTAACTAATTGGTATTTAATGGATGAGGATCCTGAGTTGATTACTAAAACTGTCATTTATAGCTCCTAGTTATTGTTTTGTGCCTGGATGGCGGTAATAGCAACGGTGTTTACGATATCTTCAACCAGCGCACCGCGTGAAAGATCATTGACGGGTTTATTGAGTCCCTGTAAAACAGGTCCTACTGCAACTGCTCCGGCAGAGCGTTGTACGGCTTTATAGCCAATATTTCCTGCATTTAAGGACGGGAAAATAAATACGGTTGCTTTACCGGCAACGTTAGAGTTAGGTAATTTAGTTTTGGCAACGTGTGCATCTACGGCCGCGTCATATTGAATTGGACCTTCAATATCTAATTCCGGTTTACGTTCTTTTACAATATTCGTAGCTTCTAGTACGGCATCGACGTCTGCGCCTCGTCCAGATGTGCCCGTGGAATAAGAAAGCATCGCTACACGTGGAGTTACGCCAAAACATTCTGCGGTTTCGGCAGA
>PDWI01004805.1_pt1 | contig 21045 bp, 11 predicted proteins | sample 1430891 | NCBI WGS metagenome assembly PDWI01 (sample SAMN01162508, study PRJNA174530) | Oral metagenome, whole genome shotgun sequencing project. | biome: Marine environment; feature: Marine mammal; material: Swab sample of the gingival sulcus; isolation source: swab sample of gingival sulcus... | reverse complement strand
ATGTCCCTCGTAGGACCTAGACCGGAAAGAAAATATTACATAGACAAAATTGCAGTACAATCGCCTCACTTCAAAAAACTACTAAACGTACGACCCGGAATTACCTCTTGGGGACAAGTGAAATACGGATATGCTTCTACAGTAGAACAAATGCTACAAAGGATGAAATTCGACCTGCTGTACCTCGAAAATATGTCGCTTACCCTGGATATAAAAATACTATTTTACACCGTTTTGGTATTGATAAAGGGAAAAGGGAAGTGATCAATCAAGCATTACCCTTTTAGCGGAATCAAAATTATCTTTTATTTTCATCAGTGGTATTTCGACAAAGAAGCTGGTACCGACATTTTCCTTAGTTTCAAAATATATTTTTCCGTTAAATGCTTGAATCATATTTGTTGAAATAGCCAATCCCAATCCTGTTCCCGAACTTTTTGTGGTGAAATTTGGTGAAAAGACCTTGTTCTCCATTTCAGGAGGAATACCAATGCCATTGTCCGTAATCTTTATTATAGCATTTCTTGCCTCCTTATACAAATCTATGATTATCTCACCCTCTCGATCATTAGGAATTGCCTGAATAGCATTTTTTATAATATTATTCAAAATACTTACAAGATGATTTTTATCTGCAAACACCACCAAATCATTAATTGGAACATACAATTTGATATCGTAGTCTTCCCTTTTTCTAAAGAAATCGTGTACCTTCTCGACTATCTCATTTAGTATCACTTTCTCGTTTCTGGCACTTGGCATTTTGGCAAAATCTGAAAATTCAGTCGCTATTTTGTCCAAATTATTGATTTGCTCAATAAGGCTATCCGAAATTTGCTCAACCATCTCGCTTGCCCTTTCCGGGCTTCTTTTCACAAATGATTGAAGATATTGTATATTCAATTTAAGTGGTGTAAGCGGGTTTTTTATTTCGTGAGCTACCTGTTTTGCCATATCTCTCCAAGCGGAATCACGCTCAATCTTCGTTATGATTTTAGCACTCTCTTCAAGCTTAACCACCGTCTTATTATAGATCGCAATCAGCTTACCGACTTCGTCCTCGTTTTTCCAATTCAACATTTCATTCTTACCGCTTATATCGAGAAGCTCCAACTTTTTACCGAGTATATCGATTGGCTTGGATATGGAATTGGCAAGAGTAATCGCAATAGCTCCGGCAAGCAAAAATAATATGACATAAACATTCAAAAAATTGGAAAGAACGCCCGATGCCAAAAAATTAGAACTACTCTTAGGATTTACAAAAGCAACAAAACCCCGACTACCATCTTGAAAATCCAAATCCGTTACCGTAATCAATAATCCTGCAACATCTATAAAGTGAGTATTGTGCTCATACCTATCGTCCAACAACTCCCCCTTGTCTATATTTTTTAATGACTCTAATTCGTCAGTATATATTTTTTTGCAAGGATTTTTGACAATATTCATCGAATCATCGAGATAATAAACATTGACGCTATTGTCATACTCAAATTTTTCCAAGATATCTTGAATGGCTTTAGTATCAGACGATGACTCTATTGACCATAAAGCATTTTGAATATTTTCAGAATACAACAGAGTTGACTCCTTTATTTTATTCTCGGAAAATCCCTTGAAATAAAAAAATGTGATTATTCCCAATATAAAAAATGAGGCAACGATCAAGCCAATAATACTCGTTTGAATCCTATTTCGCAAAGAGTTCATACCCTTGAAAGCCAGGCTTACAATAGAAGGCAAAAAAGAAATCCGCTGATTTAAAACGGATACTATTAAGAAAATAAGCCCCGTTATCAGAAACAATAGAGAAAATAAAGAAAAAGGCATTAATATACTCGGAATACTTTCCACTTGAAGCACGTCGATGTCTTTGCTATATCTGTACCACAAAAATGAATTACCGTTGTGAGAATACTCAAAAACATCATCTACATACTCTATGCTATCAGGTTTTAGAATCCTGCCAAAATTTGTATTATTATTGATAACCTGCCCATCAAAAAACAAAACCAACCGCAAATTTTTATTTCGTCCCGAAGAGTGGTTGACTGTTTTACCGATAGTATTGTGAAGATGATTAATCATCAAAGAGTCTTCCCGACCTTCTATATCGCGACTGAGCAATTTTAGATAATCTCCATTTAGAGGATTAAAAAACAAAGCGGTATCTACTTTATAATATCCTTTATTCAATATAAAAACAAGCTCTTTTTTGTTCAAAACCCTTTTTTCGATATAGGCTCCCGAATATGTCGTATCGACACCTCTAAAATTCTTAACAACGCCCTCATCATTGTCGTTTTGAGAATACAAAGACTGCTTTATAAGCTCTTTTCGCAGTTTATAACCGGACTCTGTATTGCCTGTGTAAATGATCAGTGCAGTAAATCCCGGTATCAAAATCATCCAAGTAAATATCCAGGTAGAATTTATGGTCTTTTTATCCAAGAATAGATCCAAAACGAAAATGAAAATCAAAAACGAAAGCAAACCGGGAATAATAATATAGGAAGCATAAAAAGATAAAATAGAATAAACCACCAACGGAATACTGATAAAAAGCAGCTTTTCCTTGAAGACCAACCCCAATCTATCCACTCCAAGCATCAGGTAAATAGAAATAAAAGTAAAGGCTATGAATATATTTAAAAATATTACCAACCACAGTATTTCTTTCAATCCTATATCCAACAATGAAGCAATGTCAATCTGAATATTTGCCTGAAAATACAGAAAACGTATTGTTAAAATAGTCAAGCCTCCAAATAATATCAACAAACCATAATTGACTATGCCCCGAAGGTACCTATGACTTACTTCCAAAACCTTGCCTTTATGCCTCTCTTCACGCTTATTGATCGCATACAAAACAAATAAGTCGAATATGCCTATAAGCAAAATAACCTGAAGGGTAGAAAAATAAGACAGTTAAGAGCAAAATACTTCTAAGCATAAAATTGGTGTTATTTCCAATCTACAAATATATAAGAAACCTTTGAATAAATATTAAAAGGAACCAAACTATGGACGATTTTTTCGTTATCAAAAATTTTAAGTCCTCACAACCACAAGGTTGCTGTGGGTCTATACCATTCAAACTATAATAACATTATCAATAAGCCTTATTTCGCCTGCATAGGCAGCGACAATAGCAATCACCGAATCCGAATTTTTATTTTGCAGCACATTGAGATATTTCCCATCTACTATTTTGAAATACTCGGGTTTCAGCCCTGAATCTATTATTTTTTGTAGGGCTATTTTTTCTATTTCATGGACAGGTTTAGCTTCAAAATTATTTTTGGCAAACACCAAAGCCTCGTGTAGTATTGTAGATTTTTCACGAAATTCTTGTGTCAATCTCTCATTTCTTGAACTCATAGCCAAGCCGTCTTTTTCACGATAAATCGGAGCGACTTCCAATTGGGTTTTCATTTTCAATTTATCCAACATCATTTTAATGATGGTAAACTGTTGAAAATCCTTTTGTCCCATGATCAGCTTATCCGGCTGTACTATATCCAATAGCCTCTTTACAACTTCAACAACTCCTTTGAAGTGTCCGGGTCTAAATTCACCTTCCCATTTTTTGTCCAATCCCTCCAAGTCTATATCAACCTCTACATCCAGACCATCAGGGTAAACCACCTTTTCATCAGGAAGAAATAAAATATCCACATCCAAACTTTTGAGCAGCTCCTTATCAATGCTTGTTTTTCTAGGATATTTTTCCAGATCCTCTTTATTGTTGAACTGTGTTGGATTGACAAAAATACTACACACGGTGATATCACACATCTTTTTTGATAATTCTATCAAAGATAAGTGTCCCTGATGCAGTGCACCCATCGTAGGTACAAAACCAATGGTTTTACCTTTTTTTCTAAGAAATTGCAAACGATTCTTTATTGCTGCTTCTTTACTAAAAGTTTGCATATAAATATTATTATAAGATTTAACACAAAAAAACTGCCACAGAACATAATAGTCTATGGCAGTTTTCAATTAACTTATTTATCCTATTAGAACTATTAATAACTCCAAAGGTCATGCTCAAAATTGAATAGCTCTTCTTTCACTCTCTCAGACTCCATCAAGATATCCATATTATAAGTCTGACTATTTTTGTCAAACTTATCCTCCAATCTATAATCCAAAGTATTACTTGTCTTATAGATATAACTTGAGAACATTCTATTCTCAAAAAGATCATACCAAGTCATGGGATATGCATCGTTGAAGTCACTAAGCACCTGCTCTACAGATAGAGACTCACGCAACTCAGGATAATATATCCAAAACAGAGGCATTTCATACTTAAAAACACCTGTTTCAGGATCTATTACCTCTTGCAACGGAGAGATACCCAATATACGCACTTTGAGTCTTGACTCTACTTTGTCAAAATACCATATTTCCTTTATACGATATCTTTTGATATCTTCCGGATTGATATCATTTACGCTGACATCAATTTTCTGCTCATAAGTCTCAGGATCAAAGAAAGTAAAAGAGTCAACCTTAGACAACTTGTTTTGAACTTTCTCAGCAGACAACTGCTTTGTAAACTGATCGTCATCAAACGCAGTCAATGTACCGTCCTTAATTTTGTCAACCAGAATGTTAAAAAGCGGTCTGACAGGGTTTCTAAAATGTATATTTATTTTCTCTCTAGTCTCCAATACTCTCCACACCTTTTTTGCCCAAGGCACATCAGATTCTCTTACCGGAGGATAAGGAAGTACCGCCGCCTCCAAAGTCAGTGTTCGTTCTACGATGTCATCCAAAAATACATCTGATTCTGTTGGTCCTAAATCCTCAACCACATCATCATCCTTCTGTGCACTCAAATTAAGAGAGAACAAAATAGCAATGATAAATGATATTTTAACAAAAATTTTCATAAATTTATAATTTAATTATTATCTTATCAAGAAAGAAAGAGAGTTCAATTCTCTAGGTCCTATATCTCCAGGACACTTACATTTTACATTTTCAAAGAAATACCTATCTCCGGGCTTTGCAGCATTAACCAACTCTCTAACCTCTCCCTTATAAGCACCTCCTTTGTTTGTAGCAGCTCTCGGGTCATCTCTACGAGGAGCTCTAACCAATCTAAAGCCAACGATATTACATCTGGCGTCGAAGTCAAAACCTTCCAATACCGGAATAAGACCTCCTTGACCTTTAAACTCTCCTAATGAAATACCTCCCCCTAATTTTCTACCAAGCTTGGCAGTAGGTGTAGGAATTCTTTTTACCCTAAATGCTTTCTTAGTGGTTTCAATTCCCGGTGCAGAAACATTGATATATGCATACTCTCCGGGTTTAGTAGGTTTAGTAACTTTTACGTTGTAAGTACCATCAGCATTTTTATTGATAGTACCACCACCACCGGTCATACTAACCTGCATTTTATTACTTGAAATACCGGATGCTGAAACCTCTACAGGGTTATCAACTCCCATATAGAAAACATTCATCTTAGTAGCTGATATAGCAACAGATCTCTCTCCAACCTCATATTCAAAAGATCTCTCATAGCTTTTAACTTCCTTGGTAACAGGGTTAGTAACTTTTGCTACAGCCTTATAAGTTTTTTTACCGGTAGTTGATGCTGTCGCTACGTATTTAGCAACTCCATCCTCATCCATTCTAAGTTTTGAGCCTCCCACAAATATATCAATCTTGGTATTAACCTTACTTGATGCAGCAGCACTCAAAAATAAATCTGTTTCATATTTTTCGCCTTTGATGATATAAGTCTTCTTAGGAGAAGAAACGACCATATACTTATCCAAAACGATATCATCACCACCAACTTTACCCATCAAATAGTTCAAAACAGCAGCCTCGGCACCCTTAGCATCATTTTGAAACTTTCTAAATATAGGCAAAGTAGAAGTCAATGGCATATGACCAAAAGTAAAATCCGACCAATCCTTTCTTTTGGTTACATCATGTCTCCAGGCATTATCATCAACCTCTAATGGTATCTTATGAGAATAAGCCTCCCTATCATCTTCATTAATTAAGCTCAAAAACTTTTGCTTATACTCTGCTATCTTAGCTTTCAACTCCTCACCTTTTCCTTCTTCAGACATAATTCTTGTAACAGCTGAATAATCTCTCTTTCCAATCAATGTTTTCACGCCGTTCACTTCTATATAATCTCCATCGTCGTGCACGCCATTAAGGTCTCCTGATTGGTCAATAAGTTCATCAACTATTTCTTCAATGTATTTATTAAAATCTTTGGCGTACTGCCTTGCTGTTTTAGCTCTTTCGGCATACACTTTGTATTCTGCTTTTTTTTCTGCTCTTTTTGCAATTGCTTCGGGTAATGCTGCACTAACATCCTCCATTGCTGCACTTGATTGCTTAAGTCCTTTTTCGACCATTTCAAAAGCATTAAAAACAGCTGCGGACACGTTAAGAGCAAGGAGGGCAGTAAGTACTAGATACATAACGTTTATCATCAACTGCCGCGGTTCCTTTGGTATAGACATAATTTACTTTTTTTTTGATTAAATAAAAATCTTTCTACGGTTTGATGATTAAAACTATCCTACTTTAAACGCAGACAATACGTTACCGTAAACATTATTCAATTGTCCTAAATTAGCATTCAAAGAAGCCATATGCTCTTTGTACTTAGCTGTATCTTCAGCAGTTTCGCTCAATATCTTCATAGCGTCGTTCATCTTAGTATAGAAATTGTGCATTGACTTAGCATTTTTAGCTGTTTCAGAAAAATCAATTTCCTGCAACGCTCTAAGAGAACCCAAACTTTTTGACATAGTCTGCAACTCTTCCAACATCACACTTAACTTAGACTCTACCAACTCCGCATTAAGACCTTTGCCGGCAGTTCCTCCACCCGCTACCAAAGGTTGCATCTTAGAATTCACATTATCAAGACCGGGATACAATTTTTCCCAATAGTAATCTTTTTCAGGTCCCAATACACCTAGCATAAAGAATATAAATGCCTCTGTACTAAGACCATAAGTAATAGCCAAGTTACCCCAAGAGGCGTTAGTCAATTTACCCAAAGCCCCTAGCATAACAACCGCTGCGGCTAAACCGATAATCAAATTCTTAAAGTACTTAAAACCTTTTGTGTGTAAGAAACTCATAATACATTTTTTTTTGTTAATTAATAAATTAAATTTTTTTCGTTGCTTATATTAAATAATTAAACTCAACTCCTAATCTTCTAGTTAAAGTCATTTATAGATCTTCCCAAGAATGTCAAAGCCCCTCTAAATCCGATATATGACTTAGTTGTATCTTGAAATTCGTAATCCCTTGTTCCATTTTGCATATAATAGTATATATCTTTCCAAGATCCACCTCTTATAACTTTTCTCTTAAGAACCTGAGGATCTTCCTCTGTTGCATTATATGTAACATTTGGATTCAAATCGTGCTCTACCTGATAGGCATAAGGGAAATAAGCTGTCTCTGTCCACTCGGAAACGTTTCCTGCCATATTGTACAGCCCGAAATCGTTGGGGAAATAAGCATCAGCTTTGACAGTATACATACCACCATCTTCTCCATAGTTTCCTCTTCCCGGCTTGAAGTTAGCCAAAGGACATCCTTTTGCGTTTCTGGCATAATAAGATCCCCAAGGGAAAGTAGTTCTCTCGTGACCACCTCTAGCTGCCCATTCCCATTCTGACTCAAAAGGAAGCCTAAATTCTTCGGTATTTACAGCTGCACCACTATAAAAGTTATAGTACTGTGTTCTCCAGTGGCTAAAAGCCTTTGCCATTTTCCAACTAACACCAACTACCGGATAATCATCGAAAGCAGGATGCCAATTGTAATTTCTTGTATAAGGCTCATTGTAAGAATACGAGAAGTCCCTAACCCATACCAAAGTATCGGGATAAATCTTTACCGTTTCTTTGTTTATAAACTTATTTCTATTGGATATACTCCCCTTGCTCTTTGCTGCTCTGGGCCAATCAAACCACTGATAAGTATACTCTAATTTGTCTACATCCAGTTCTCTCTTGCCGTTTATCATCATATCTCCCTGATAGAACATATCGTCAAGAGACTCGTCCTGCCAATCTATCGGAGCTTCCCAATCTATATTGTCATCCTCATAGACATCATCCAACATAATATGAGCTATAGAATCTCTAACATAATAAACAAACTGTCTGTACTCGTTATTAGTGATTTCAGTATCGTCCATATAAAAGCCACTGATAGAAACAGCCTTTGGTCTTTTTATATACTCATGAAACATATCACTATCATCCTGTCCCATATGCATATAACCGGAAGGCACATAAACCATACCATAAGGGTTAATACCACTCCAAGACGGTCTGTCTTGAACACCAACAAGCTGCCCTGACTCTCTTCTTCCACAAGAAGAAAATAGCAAAATAAAAAGAGTAAATCCTAGTAAGAAAATCGTTGCTTTTTTCATAGTTAATTAAATAAATTTAACTTAAAATTCTTAAAACGCGCGTAAAGGTATATTCTTTTTTATTTTTAGCAAAAAAAAATCGCCGTAAAATCAACTAAAACCAATACCTTAAATTGAACACGTTTTCTAAAAAAATATTATATAATTTCCGTTTTTTTAATATATTCAAAAAATAACATATCTGTTTTACCACTATAAAATAGAAGCATTTATAAACCTATTATTAAATAAAATATGTTTAACAACTGCTTAACCGATAAAATCATTTTTTTTATTTTCCATCACTTTTTTTTCAAAAAATTGACAAGTTCCAGACTTTTCTAAAAACTAGACAACAAAAACAAATCTCTCCCCCCTCTAAATATCAAATTCCGTTCCAATTTCAACTTTATATACATCGACACAACTAATTTGTATCGGCGAACAACCCTACTTCAAAGAATATTTAGCAGTAATCGTTCCTCTATAGTTTGTAGAAGGATACGAATTATTCACGTACGGTATTGTTTTATCATAACTGAAATCCATTTGCAATGAAAAATTATCAGTGATATTATATTCAACCGTAGGTGCTATGGATATTTTATAATTTCCATGCGTTGGCTTACCATTTCTGCCTTTATCAAACAAATATTCTTTCACTTCATTATCTCTTAAAGACATGTCAAAAGATATACGCAAGTCTCTCAAATTATTAGAAGCCCCCTTACGCTTTGGTTTGGGCAAATCATCATCATCACCGCCTCTGCCTCTTTTAGTTTTTTTAGGTTTTTTCATCAAAAACGGAATATACACATTCTTCACCAAATACCCCACGTTCAAAACCATCTCCTCTGATCGCCTTTGCTCTAGTGACTTTTGACTTAAAAGCAAATTTCTAGATTTTTTGTAGTCAAATCTAATTGAGAAATCAGACTTTGTTTTTATATCAATGCCTATTAACGGGTCAAATCTCTCCTCCAAGACTATAGAAGGTATAATGTACTCCGAATAATAGTTGTGTTCGTTATCATCTACTCTAAACTCTCCTTCAGCCCAATTCAAATCAGTCTGAAAAGAACTGACCTTAAGAGTAGATTTATACCCATTGGATATTTTGAACGAAGAAAAGATATCTTTAAAGAAAGAATACCGGTTAAGATCATACTGAACTCTCCAATTTGGCTTAGGAATGTACGTATTGCTCTTGATCGTATTATAGATATCGTAAGTTTTTTCATTATTTATATCCGCTCCTGTATAAGCGTAAAGGAATGCGGGGATCAGTACTTGCTGGCTTTGAGGACCATAACCTTTAGCATAATCGGGATAATCTTCGTGACTTTCCGAAGTACTAACACCTTTCAATTCCGCAACTTTGTAAGAAATCTCGGCTCTAGATTCTGAGAATTTATCAAATAATGTCTCATAATCACTAGTAAACAAGGTATTAAATGCCATATATGTAACCTCAAAAGACCCTCTATCCATTTTGTGATAAACCTCATTGCTGATGGCACTAAATTGCCGTGATCTGTCAATGGTAAATGCTTTTTTGAATTCAACATCTATTTTCAGGTGATTAACCGGTTCTAGTTTTACTTTAGCACTTAAATTTATCCTACTATTTTGTAAATACAAGCTATTAAACAACGAATCGGTTACATACCAGTTGTTATTTGCACCATCTACAAGCCAACCACCGTCAAAATCAGGTTGAGCACCAACCACAAAATCAAACCCGGGAGCAGAAAAATCATTACTGGTTCCCAACAATTGAGGTCTCAACCTATATCCGGGCACGGTAGTACCTCTATCAAGATCAACTTTCAATTTAATATCTCTGAACATCAAAAGAGGTCTCAACAATATCTTTTCCACAGCAGAAGGTTCTCTATTTTTCTTTTTCTTTTCAGACTTTTTATCACCTTTACGAGATCTTCGTTTTTTAGATTTCTTTTTGCCTGAAAAGCCTTTATCTATACTATTAAGGTACTTAACACTTTTATAAAACTTCTGAAAATCGAATCTTGCATCAAGCGAAGTCCTTTGTGTATTAGAAAGAGTATGCCCTAAGCTTTCCTCCATAGACGGAGAAACCCCCATCCAATCATACGTAGATTTATAATTGGCATTAACGGTTATCCATTTCAAAAACGAAATATTTTTAAGTGGCAACTTATACGATAGATCTACAGCGTGAAAATAAGACTTGGGTCTTCCAAAATCTTTAAGATTTTGCAGCATATAATCTCTTCGTTCCGCTTCTGATTTTTCCAACAAATAGTCTGTATCGCCGTTAAAATACTCATCAACATAGAAGGAGGTAGCCCCATACTTTTTATACTCGTCTACAATAGCATTTTGCTTAGCTGTAAAATTAAATTTTAAATCTTTGGTAAAATTCCACCTCAAAGAGTAGTTTCTGTCCCAATTGAACCTTTTGTCTTCAAAAGTAAACCTAGGCTCTCCTTCCGACTCTCTTAATGTCCTTTGATTATCAAACTTTCTAAGCTGAGTATTGAAAGAGAACGAATTGGGCAAAGGATTAAAATTAATTTCCTTGATTACTTTTGCCTTTATCCATTTTACATTTTTAAACGGCTTTATGTATTTGTTGGGCAAAGAATAAGTATAATCAAGAGTAACTTTCTGATCTATTTCGTCTTCGTTTTCTACTATTGGATTTTTGAAATTCTTATTTGTGTAGTAGTAGCCCAATTTCAAATTTGAAGGAGACCAAGGATATTTGGTATTACCGGTATTTATTCCAAAATTAGCCAAGTTCAAAGACTTTACGGTAACCACATCCAATGCTCTATCCTTAAAATCCTGCTTTTGTTCAGGAGTTGTGGCATTGGCAATTTTCTCATCGACCGTTAAATCGAGATCATAAGGATCATATTTGGGCTTTCTAATTGTTTGCCCGTATTGCATAAACAGCGGAAGATTTACCCCCCAAGTTTTAGGGAAGAATTTTCCCAATTGAATAGAGGTTGACAAGTCATAATCCATAACTTCCTCCAAACTTCTTTCTGCCAACTTTTCATCTAAGGCTCCAAATCCAACACTCAAATAATTGAAAGAAGCATTGAAAGTTCCTAAATCTGCTAAACCTACGTCTAAATTGGCAGTTGCCGCTACGCCGCCTTTTTCTTCCAAACCACTCAACACCAATTCATTCACCCACACTTCCCCTTCTATTGATGTGTTGCCATAATTGCGCACACCTATCTCCATCTGCTTTATATAACCAAGGCTTGGATTTCCTTTAACTTTAATCAGCGCACCCTTGTTTTTAGGGTTATCGGTATCTACTTTGGAGTAGATAGAAGATAATGGTATACTATTCTTGTTTCTCTCCAATTTTATATCTATAAAATCCCTCAAGTCTATATCCATGTCGTTGGAATCGGGCCATATATTTTCGTCGGTATTTCCTCCTTCCAATGTAGAGAACGTCAACGGAATTTCATATTCGTAGTAGTTATTTTCAAAATCTTTACCCATCTTAAAATAGAGCCTTAAATCAGTATCATCAGATATATTTTGACTTTCGGCATGAGCGTACAATTGCATCCTTTTAAAGAGACGGGCATCAAAATTTGTAAATTTGTATACTGCAACGGCACAAGTATCTCTCAGCTCTCCAAACTTTAAGGACAAAGACTTCTCGTCTTGAACAATATTCTCATAATTGGTCAAAAGTCTTTCCCTCTTAACGCCTATCGGAGTTCTATATCCGAAAGGGGTTTTGCTTTGGTTTTCTTCAAACCCTACAACATCGACATTCAAGCTAGGCGGGACATTTTCACCTTTACAATATATATTTTTACGCCATTGGTTCCTTACAAGACCGAACTCTGCAAGCCTGAAAGTCTTCGGCTTTTTAAACCCTGTAAAATACATACGCATAAACTGTATAGACCTCAAGCCGTCTATACCATTTTTTGCAAATTTCTTATCGGGATCAATCGGTATTCTGAATCTATACCAAAGCTCTTCATCTCCATCTGAAGGTTTCACGGTTTTAACATCAGTGATGTATCTTTTTACCAGATTATTGTTGGTATCTATTTCCATACCATCAATACCATTCATAATCGGAAGTTGTATTCTGTACTCGTAAAAAGATTCGTTTATATCCAAAGATTTGTTGTCATTCAATTCCTCCTTATCAGGTCTAAGCCTTCCTCGTCTTTCTCCGTCCTCCCTATTAGGGAAATTGCCCTGAGTATTATTATATTTTTTATACTTTTCAAGTAGAGATTTCCCATCCAATTGATCTGAGCCGAAATAGATCCAATTATCATTTGCAATATCATCACCAATAGACACCTGAGGACCAAAAGCGTCTTTGACCTCCTGTATCCATTTGGCATAACGAACACTCTCACCTGCATCGTCCAGTCCGTCTAACCCCAAGTCCATAGAGTCAATTTGATTTTGATTATTTGGGAATGCGTCATCTAAAGGCGTATCGTTAGGTACATTACCCCAAATAGTTTTTGTTTCGGGCACATAGCTTCCATCTTGAGAAATAGAATTTTCATAAAATTGCAATCCGTCTTTCAATATATCCTCTGATACATTTCCCAAATTTATTACGATTTCTCCCATCTCATCAAGATCGTGTTCTCTTTGGCTTGTTTGTATAAACGGATTCAACATCCAAAACTCAACATATTCCATATTTAGCTTTTCAAAATCGCTAAATCTCATATATCTCATCATTCCTCCCCAACGAGATTCCGGATCTTTCAACCTAATCGTACCATCGGCATTATCCCACTCAATACCGGCAGATATTCCGGGATAGCCATCAGGGGTATCAAAATTATACGGACCTCGCTCACTTGGATAAAAGTTTATATCAAAAGTCCTAAGATCCGGCAAACTTCCGGCAGGTATTTGCGTCTCAAAAAGTTCCTTTCTGAGCACCAACCTGGAATACGGATCCGATCTATCTGATCCTTCTGTCCTTGACCCCCTTTCTGCTACGTACCAATTCAACAATGCACGATTGGCACCGTAAGCAAGTGTGGTATCATTACCTTCGAGAAACTCTGTTTCGGGATATCTTGGAGTACTTGCCAAAACCCAATCATTTTCGGTATTCAAATATAACTTTACCGAAGCCCCCTCAAAGTCATCAAGTATTATCTGTCCCCCTTTGCTCTCCTCGTCAGAACCATTAATAGCAGAAGAGTGCCCGGGTTTTAGAGCTGCAACTTCGGTACTGAAATGAATTTGCGATTTTTCCTTAGTACTTATCAGCGGCAATTTATCAATTGCCCTAGTCAGCCAATCCGCTTCCGTGCTGTAGTCCATATCCAAACCAAACATCCTATTATTTATAGGGTCATCTCCGTAACTTACTTTTTGAGTATAAGGTCTTTCAAATAGGTGCATGTATGTGGCACCGACATTGAAGTTTTTGGATATTTCATAATCTGCACGAAGTCCCAACATATTCTTTTGGGTGAGATTGAACAAGGAATTATCTTCAAATCTCACATTGACAGGACGCCCCGACTGCAATATAGAAGGATTTATTATTCTTATTTTTCCGGCACCTCTGTCCAAATCATAATCTACTCCTTCTATCAAGGTCTTACCACCTGAGGTTACTATCGGATTACCTTGAATATTCCAAGACCCTAGAGAAATTTCGGAAGATTGAGAAGATTTATATTCTCCTTTCAAAAAGAATTTATTTTTTTCCAAATCTTTTTGAGCAACCACAATTGACGTATCATACAGTTCATTGAATGTAAACGAATCGACCAAAGCAGGATCTATTGCACCTATGTACTCCTCCAAAGATTTTCCAAACGGCTCCAACACGGGAAACATGATACTTCCCGATCCGGGTATCACGGTAACTCCGGGTATATAATCAAATATACCATCGGGTTGCCTATCACCTAAAACGTTAATTTCATCGAGATTGAATATTTTCAACAGCATATTATCCGCCAAACTGCTATGAGGAATATACCTCTTGTAACTGCCGTCCACATCTTCGTAGTAAATATCCAACTTAAAGCTCTCTCTATCTATGTTGGAACCTCCGATATAATAGGCGTTTTTCATCATCAGATCCCATTCCGGCAAACTCGGATTTTGTGCTTTACTCTTAAGCAATTTGACATACATCAACTTTCCGGTAGTATCAGAAACTTCATTAAACTCACCAACGCGGAACAATGTATCTGCTTTATCACCATAAGTGTATGTGTATTCGTAGGAAACCCCTAATACATCTTCGGGCTGAAGCGGTCTGTTCAAAGAAATAAATCCAAGTTTATCGTTGTAAGAATACTCTGAGGGCGACAGTCTTCTTCCTTTGAATATCTCAAAGTCCCTACCCGACTTCATCTTGTATTTATTCTCCAATTGAGTAGAAATATTTACTTTCAATCTTGCATTGTCATCATCTTTAAGTCCCTCATTTCCCTGATAGCCTGAATAAAAAGTACTCACATTATTATCGGGAAGTATTATATTAGGATCTTTCTTATAATCTTGGTAAAATGGTGATGTATTAGTTGGATATAAAGCATTATTATTAGACAATTCAATGCCTTCTCCTAAATCGGCTATTGCACAAATATCTCTCAAATCGTGTGTCTGATTTCTCTCAGGGATAACCCAAACTTCTATCCTAGTTATTCTAAAAGGTGTTCTAACATTGGGTAAATCGACCAAAGCACTTTCGTACGATTTTCTATTGTAATGAGATACAAAAAAGTGTCTATTCTCATCGTATTTATCGGGTGTAATTGAAAACTCCTGTTTAACAGCTCCCTTATCAATAGTTATATTTTTTTGCTCCGAGCGTTGCTGAGAAGCAATAGCAGTCAATCTCAAATGACCGAACTGCAATTCTGTTTTTATACCGAACAAATTCTGACCGCCTTGTATCAAGTTTCCACGTAGAGGCAAACTCACGTTTCCGGCTTCTATACTCTTCAAGATAGCATCTTCGTTAAAATCCTTACTATCGTATTTCAGTTTTATCTTATTGTCAAAATCAAAACTCGCCTTGGTATTGTAGTTAAAATTCAACTTCATTTTATCTCCAATACCACCTTCTACATTCACTTGTATTCCTTCATCAAAAATAGGATTCCATGTTCTTTGTGCCCTCAATTCAAAACGAGGATTATCCATTATCTGCCTTGAAGCCCCCAAAGTCAAATGAATACTTCCTTGAGGCTTAATGGTTATCTCCTTACCTCCGAAAAGTCTTTCTATCAACCCCTTCTTAACATCCACATAAGATGCAGGATCAACAATACCTCTTTTACTCCTATTTCCGGTTCCCGAACCGGACAACTGATTAAAATAATTAATTCTTTGCTGTCGGTCTTTCCACTTAAGATACTCCTCAAATGTCATGTATGTAGGTGCTCTAAAATAGTCGTCTCCTATTTTTTCAGTGATTATATACAAACCTGATTCAGGATCATATTCTACCTTTTTGTCAATGATACTCGGATCATTGAGATCAAAAGGATTTTTTATGGTATCATTAATAAAATCATCGTACCTTGGGGGGACAGTATCTCTCTCAACGACATTTTCCGATACATAGGCATAAGGATCCTCCGGATTGATATTTCTGGCAGAAGAATCAATCGCAAAAAACAACACCCCTACGACAATAAAACCTAAAACATATTTAATAAACTTCATTAATTTCTTTTTCATTCACCCAATAATCTCACAACTATAAGATTATGATTAAAATAGCAACCGCTTTCTAACACCCATACAAAATAAAGGTTCTAGAAAGAATCAATGATAATAACTTTAACAATAAAGCATACATATCATGCCAATATGATGACATAAAAGCAGCAAACAACTTCAATAACGTTAATAACTGAATTAGAGTATTTTTATTTGATTTTTTTTTACAGTTGCTTTCTTTTGGGTTAAAATTTCGTTAATATTTGTGTTTGATGTAACTTTGCCCGCCCGTATTACATTATCTTTTTGTAATTGATTATTTAACTTTAAAAATGAAAAAATGAAAGTAAGAGCTTTATTATTAGTATTGTCTGTGTTTGCAATGGTTGCATTTAAAAGTGACAAAAAAATACCTTCTATCGATATAAAAGACCTAAACGGTAAGGTTGTAAATACCGATGAATTCGTTAATAATGGCAAAATAACGGTATTGAGTTTTTGGGCGACTTATTGTGTTCCTTGCCAACGCGAATTGGATATTTATAACGAAGTATATGAGGATTGGGTTGAAAATTATGATTTGGAAATAGTGGCGATAACAGTTGATAATGCCAGACAGCTTGCAAAAGTTAAGCCGTTGGTAGCACAAAAACAGTGGCCCTTTACCATACTTAGCGATGTTAATAGCGACCTTATGAAAGCGATGAATTTTTCGTTCATACCTCAAACTTTTATTTTAGATCAAAAGGGAAATATCGTATTTGACCATACAGGATTTAAACCCGGCGATGAATACGAAATGGAAGAAATATTTGAAAAGTTGACAAAATAATATAAGAATACTTTAAAACAATTAAAAAGAGGCTGTCTTTTCTTTAAGCAGCCTCTTTTTTTAACTCTAAAATTCGTGGCTTTGACAACAGATTTGTAAATTTTTAATAATTTTCTCATTTTGATTATACAGTTTTGGGGTTTATTATTTAACTTTACATCCCTATTGAAAAGCAATACCAATTAAATTTTTAATTATCAATATTTTAAAATTCGGCTTGATAAGATTGTCATTCGTCGGAGGTTATATTTTTTTTATTTTTATAAATTACATTATCATAATCAATTAAAAAATTAAAAATACATGAGAGGTCTAAAAATATTTTCGGGCAATGCAACAAGAGATTTAGCAAAGAAAATTGCAGCTGATTTTGGCAATAACTTGGGAGATATGGAAATTTTGAAGTTTCAAGACGGAGAAATGCACTGTATTTTAAACGAGTCAGTGAGAGGGGCACATGTATTTTTTGTCCAATCAACAGGCGCACCGGGTGACAATATCATTGAATTATTGTTGATGATTGATGCTGCCAAAAGAGCTTCTGCAGGTTATATAACAGCTGTCATCCCTTACTTTGGCTATGCAAGACAGGATAGGAAAGATAAACCTAGAGTTCCGATTTCTTCTAAACTAATGGCAAACATTATTCAAGCTGCAGGTGCCGACCGAGTAATGACTATGGATTTGCACGCTCAACAAATACAAGGATTTTTTGACATACCGGTGGATCACTTGATTGGGGAAGCCATTTTCTTTCCGTATCTAAGAGATACAGATATGACAAATGTAATATTTGCAAGTCCTGATGTAGGAGGAGTAAAAAGAGCGAGAACTTATGCCCGAAAATTTGAAAAAGATTTTGTAATTTGTGATAAAGAAAGATCAAAAGCTAATGAGGTTGATAGTATTATTGTTATCGGTGATGTGAAGGGAAAAGATGTAATACTAATCGATGATTTGGTCGATACGGCAGGAACTATGGCTATGGCTTCCGATAAACTCATGGAAAAAGGAGCAAAAAGCGTAAAGGCTATATGTACTCATCCTGTACTGTCAGGTCCGGCTTATGAAAGAATAGAAAATTCAGCATTGTCCCAACTGATAGTTAGCGATACAATTCCATTGGAAAAACATTCAGATAAAATAAAAGTAATAAGTTGCTCTCATCTGTTCTCTGACGCGATAAACTACGTATACGAGTACAAGTCCATTCAGTCCTTGTTCAACAGATAAGAAGCAAAAAATAATTTAAGGGGACTTCTAAAAATCCAAATTTCTGCGTTATGCTCAATCGGTAAAATGCTCATTTACTCTAGTAAACTCCGCTTTTCCCTCAATCGCAAGCCTTGAACTTTGAATTTTTAGAACTTCCCTTATACCATTTGAGACCTACAAAGGATTGGCGGTCACTTTCACTTTTACAACAACTTCCAATTTAAAGTTGGTATTTATAGTTCCACTTTGAACAGGTCTTGCAAGGTAATTTACCAAAACACTTTCGTTATTGAGCAACTGATTACTCAGCTTAGCGAGATATTCGGCATTTTCAACTTTGACAGGAGTTGCGTTTTGCAAAAGACTCTTTAGGTTCAATTGCTGGTCAAGTAACAAAGTTTCACTGGTTGATAATTTGACGAAAAAATCTTCAGTAGTTCCTGAAAAATCCTTAACGTTGACGTAAAACTCTTTGATTTCTATCTTTTTCAAGTTGTCCTTATAAGGCTTAACATCTTCGTTTAAGACACTCAAACTTATGACATCTTGACCTTCTGCACCGGTTCCTTTCAAACTTTCTTGTATTTCTTTTTTTATGGTTAGATCAAAAGAAACATCAGCAATATCTTTTATCTTTTCACAAGAACTAAACGCGATAAAAGAGACAACAAACAGTAATAATAAATTTTTTTTCATAATAATAGGGGTTTTATTAAAGAAGTCACATGCTTAAAAGCATTATCGCCGCTAATTTACAAAAAATTATTTACAATTTCAAATTTCAGCCGGAATTAATTCAATTCCACCTCTAAATCCGTTAATATTTTCTCTGTTCTATTAAAAACCTTGTTCATTTCCGAAGACGCAGTACCTCCGTACAATGACATTTCACAATCGTTTATAAGCTCTAAATACTCCGTGATATGAGATTGCGATACCTTTAGCTCATTGAGTTTTTGCTCAAGATTTTGCTTATTTAGGTCTATATTGGGAATATTCAGTTTATCTGCCACAAACTTTAGTAAGGCATCGGAAATTTCCTTGTAAAACGGTACAATCTCATTCTTATCCATTAACATTTTTGCATTTTTCAACCTTCTCAATGCCTCTTTCCGCGATTTCAATCTTCGCTTCACATCGGGGTCAATATCCGCTTTTTTGTCCAAAGATTTTCGGATAAAAAGCATCGCGATAATCGAAACAAAAAGTAAGCCCATAATGACATAATACAAGACCGAACCGAAAAACGGCGTACCTTTTTTACTAAGCTTTACCTTTTGCAAAGGTTCAATCTCTGCTTGTTCGTCATTGCTTTTGGCTGATAGACTTTTTGAACCCTGTGTTACCATCAGATTTCCAACATAAGAAACTTTAGAAATATATTTTGCGCTGTCAACATCGAAATAGGTATAAGGAATACTGATATTATATCGACCCTTTTTATTCGGCACAAGAATGTATTCAAAAACTTTTTTGGAGAAAACCTTTCCGTCAGATAAATAGTCTTTCTCGCTTTGCAATTTGGGGTCATACACCTGAAAATCGGGAAAATTATTTTTTATCTCCGGTGCGTTTACAAACTTTGCCAAGCCATCGCAAGTAATTTGCAAAGTAAGAGCTACCGCATCGTCTGTTGTCGCTTGCCGCTTATTTATCCTTGTATGTAAAGCGTATTTCCCGATATGTCCGAAGAAATTATCGGAGGTATTTTCAGGCAATTCTTTAACTGTCAATTTCAATCCATTAGAAGTCAAACTATGTGGTATAGTGGAACGAAAAAAAGAATTTCGCGACCTTGGATCCGGAATTTGCAAAACTATGCTCAGCGGTGCAAAATCGAATTCGCCCACCTGTTGAGGCGTTAGCGATATCGTCTTTAGAGTATGTACGGTGTATTCGGAATCACCTATAATTATCCTTTTTTTTCTGTCAGTATTTTTAATATCCGTAGCTATAAATCCTTGATAATCGGGCTTAGACCTCAAGCTGTAGTTAGATACATTTTCGGAAGTATAGAGCCTGTATTTAAGTACTATTTGTTGTCCCGGGTAAGCTATGGAGTCGCTGAGTTCTTGCTTTACGAAAAAACGCTCTCCTTCCGTTTTATTATTTTTCACGGCAGAAGCCCTTACCTTTATTTTTATAGGCTCAGTAGATAAAACGCCATTTTTGGTCTTGATTGTTGCCGCTCCGATGGTATATTGACCGGGCTTGCTCGCTATTAATGTATAAGATTTACCAAGCGTTTGAGACTTTCGCCCGTTTACTATGCTTATGCTTGTGGATGTACTTGGTCCGTTCACAACAGTCAACCCACTAAAATCGGGCGGTCTAAAATCGTTACCTTCTATGTTTTCCAATACGAATTTTATGTTGAAGTAGGAATTAGTAAATACCTCCTCTGCATCCGATTGATTGGTAAATACCTCCTCTGCATCCGATTGTGCATAAAATTTAGTCTGCTGCGCATTTATATTTTGAGCTATAAACGCAAAAATCAATAAAATAAAAAATATCTTAAATCTGCTGGTTTTTCCGGTCATCATACAAATACTTTCTAATTAGACACTCTTATATCTTTTTTGTTTTGTACTTCTTCTTTTTAGGCTTGTTTATGTCACTTCTCCCTCTTCTATCCCTGAAAAAATCGAAGTTGTCATCTTGCTGAAAAATATTAAAACTTTCATCTTCAAATTGCTTGGGCTTCACAATTTTATTATCAGGATTAGGAAGGACTATTAATTTGTAAGGCTCCGTCTTATAAGTATTGCCCTCGCTTTCGTACATAGCTTCATCTATAAAAATCTCTCCTGTTTCCTTGGGCTTTAGATAATAAGTGTGTGTTGATTTGCCGGTACTCTCT
>PDWI01003772.1_pt1 | contig 21048 bp, 21 predicted proteins | sample 1430891 | NCBI WGS metagenome assembly PDWI01 (sample SAMN01162508, study PRJNA174530) | Oral metagenome, whole genome shotgun sequencing project. | biome: Marine environment; feature: Marine mammal; material: Swab sample of the gingival sulcus; isolation source: swab sample of gingival sulcus... | reverse complement strand
GGACTAGCTGAAATTATTGTGGGTAAGCAGCGTAACGGCCCCACCGGAACGGTTACGCTTACCTTCCTTGGTGAATACACCACCTTTGAAAATTATACTGCGCTTGCCCCACCAATAGGCTAAACGAGCAAGCGAAAACTTTAGATCCAGTAGAGACACCATGCAGACAAACGACCGATATGACTTCCAGGCCATAGAAACCAAATGGCAAAAACGTTGGGAACAAGAGTGTCCCGACAAAGTAACCCACGAAAGTGATCGTGAGAAATATTACGTGCTTGAGATGTTTCCCTATCCTTCCGGGAAAATTCACATGGGCCATGTGCGTAATTACTCCATTGGTGATGTGGTTGCCAGATACAAGCGATTACAAGGGTATAATGTTATTCACCCCATGGGTTGGGACGCCTTTGGTTTACCTGCTGAAAACGCTGCCATGAAAAGAGGCATTCACCCTGTGGCCTGGACTTATGACAATATTGACTACATGCGTACTCAGCTCAAAGCACTAGGACTGAGTTATGACTGGGACCGCGAGCTGGCTACCTGTAACCCGAAATACTACCAATGGGAACAGCAGGTTTTCTTGGAAATGCTTGCAAAAGGGCTGGTGTATCGGAAGGAGACTACTGTCAACTGGTGCGAAGACTGCCAAACCGTCCTTGCCCGTGAACAGGTAATTGATGGGGTTTGCTGGCGATGTGACCAACCGGTGCTGCCTAAAACCATGCATGGCTGGTTCTTTAAAATTACTGACTATGCCGACGAACTCCTGGAGGACTTAGACAAACTTAAAGGCTGGCCAGAAAAGGTTGTCACCATGCAACGTAACTGGATTGGAAAAAGTACCGGCCTAAACTGTCACTTTAAGGTAGACGGACTGGAAACGTCCATTCCAATTTTCACCACCCGTCCAGACACCATTTTTGGGGTCACCTTCATGTCGCTTGCTGTGGAGCATCCATTGATCGACTCATTAATCAGCGGCGTTGAAAATGAACCAGAAATACGTGCTTTTATAGAAGAGACGCTGATTGAAAAGCAACGGGCAAGTGCTGATCAAGAACCAGAGAAAAAAGGGATTTTCACCGGGAAATACTGTGTAAACCCTTTTAATGGTGAACGTATCCCCATCTATCTGGCGAACTTTGTGCTTATGGAATATGGCACAGGGGCGGTCATGGCTGTTCCTGCACACGATCAAAGGGATTTTGAATTTGCACAAAAATATGCATTACCTATTCGGGTGGTTATTCAACCAGAGGGGAAAAAGCTTACCACAGAAACGCTTGAAGAGGCGTATGATCAACCGGGAACACTTGATAATTCCGGTGAATTTACGGGTATGGACTCAATTAAGGCCAAACAGACCATTATTGATCACGCTGCTTCCCACAATTTTGGCTCTGCCCATACCACATATCGCCTGCGGGACTGGGGTATTTCTCGTCAGCGTTACTGGGGAGCACCCATTCCGGTAATCCATTGTGATTCCTGTGGTATTGTTCCGGTTCCCAATGACCAACTCCCTGTGGTTCTTCCGGGTACCGAGAGTGAAGAAGGTAACCATGCTCCACTTCATCAACAGGAGCCCTTTTACACCACCATTTGCCCCACTTGCGGGAAACCTGCCAAGCGTGAAACTGATACCATGGACACCTTTGTTGAATCGTCATGGTACTTTATCAGGTATACAAATCCGCATTTTACCGATGGTCCCATTGATAAAGAAGCCGCCAAGTACTGGTCTCCGGTTGACCAATATATTGGCGGGGTGGAGCACGCCATTTTACACCTGCTGTACTCTCGCTTTTTTACCAAGGTGCTCCGTGATCTTGGATATGTAACCATTGATGAACCTTTTACCAACCTGCTCACCCAGGGGATGGTAATCAAAGATGGATCCAAAATGTCCAAATCCAAGGGCAATGTGGTTGATCCAAATGAACTTATTCAACAATACGGAGCAGATACGGTCAGACTGTTCTCCCTTTTTGCAGCGCCTCCAGAGCGTGACCTGGAGTGGAATGCGCAAGGTGTTGAAGGTGCGTCCCGCTTTCTTAACCGGGTCTATCGTTTAGTCACTCAAAACCAATCAGCTTTTGAAGGGTCTAGTTGTATTGCAGTCGAGGATCTCAATTCAGCTTCCCGTGACCTGCATCGTAAAACCCATCAAACCATTAAACGGGTAACCGAGAGCATTGAAACCAATTTTCATTTCAACACAGCCATTTCAGCAATCATGGAGCTCGTGAATACCACCACCAGCGGTCTTGGCGGCAAAGAACCGGTGGCCCCACCAGTGGTCAAGCAAGCCTTAGAGACGACGCTTGTTCTGCTTTTCCCCATGGTCCCTCATTTTTGCGAGGAATTGTGGCAAGGTTCAGGCCATGGTGCACCCATTGCCAAGGCAACCTGGCCCAAGTTTGATCAGGAGGCAGCTAAAGAAGACGAGCTGACCATAGTGGTCCAAATTAATGGAAAGGTACGAGCTAAACTACTCGTACCAGCAGATATCAGCGATGAAGCAATTGAACAACTTGCTTTAAGCGATGAACGCGTTTTAAAATTTACTGCAAATAAACAACCTAAGAAAATTATTGTGGTAAAGAAGAAACTTGTTAACATTGTTATTTAATCAGCTTTTTCTCATACCGGCCTTTACCATCAGTAGAGGAGACAACCGATGATCAAAAAGACCAAGGGATGGGTTGCAGTTGGAGTTACATTACTTTTTCTCTGTGGCTGCAGTGCATATTATTTCCCGCATGTTTACGATGGCCCCCACAAATCCATCTATGCTCCAACCTGGAAAAACAGAACAAACAAGCTTGGCCTTGATGCTGACATCTACCAGACGCTGTCCGGTTGGTTCCAGAAGTCTGCAGCAATAACCCTGACCAAGCACAAAGAAAACGCTGACATAATCTTGGCTGGTGAAATTATCTCTATCAGCTTGCCAAGCATCTCTTGGGACGGTGAATCCAACGCCAAAGACATCAAAGTCCGCCTTACAGTGCGTTATGTGTTAAAAGATGTGCAATCAGGTGCAATTGTATGGGAAGTCCCTCGTCAAACCTGGACCGAAAACTATAACGCATCAACGGTCAATGCCACCAGAGAAGATCAAGCACTGGATAAAATAGTCGATGACCTGGCAGAAGCCATTTATCTGGGCGTTCTGAAGCAGCTTCGTAAACAAAACCGCATGCCTCAAAAGTCGACTAATTAAGATTTCGGCCTTACCAAAAGGGCGTTTCTGGCACGTTCAGGAGTGCCCTTTTGTTTTTTTCTTATGGATACATCTTTAAACGCAGTCATCGCTCCAAAAATTGGCACACTCCAACTCAGCTCACCCTTTGTACTAGCACCTTTAGCCGGATACACGGATCTGGCGTTCCGTATTCTTTGCAGAGAACTGGGTGCTTCCCTCTGTTTTTCTGAGATGGTGAGCTGCCATGGGCTTGTGTATCAACAAAAAAATACCCTGGTACTGCTCAATACGGTTGCAGAGGAGCGTCCCGTAGGTATTCAGCTTTTTGGCTCTGATCCAGAGGTGATGGGTAAAGCAGCAGCCCTGGTGTCTAACTACCCTATCGATGTAATCGATATTAACATGGGTTGCCCGGTACGCAAGGTCATCAAAAAAGGCGCGGGTTCAGCATTGATGAAGACACCTGAATTAGCCCACCAGATTATCACCACGGTTTGCGCCCACACCACACTGCCAGTAACTGTAAAATTCAGGAGTGGCTGGACCCATGAGAATATTACCGCTGTCCAGTTCGGACAGATGGCGGAAGCTGCCGGTGCTTCAGCCATTACGGTTCATGCCCGTACCTGGTCACAGGGCTTTGGAGGATATGCTGATTGGGACGTTGTACAACAGGTGAAAGAGGCGGTTTCTATTCCGGTCTTTGGTAACGGTGACGTGCTTTCTTACCAGCAAGGGATACAGCGGATGGAAGAAACCGGATGCGACGGAATAATGGTGGGACGTGGTGCTTTAGGCAATCCTTGGGTATTTGCACCCAAAGGACGCCCCCAGACCTTAGCTGGGCGCCTGGGACAGCTTGTCCGGCACATGGAGCTCTCCAGCCTGCACCTGCCTGCTGAAAAGATGCTTTTTCGGATCAAAAACCACGCTGGCAGGTATTGTGCTGAACTGCCAGGAGCAGCACGCATCCGAAAGGCTATATACGATTGCAACGATATGGACGAATTGCTGTTACTTGTACAAACGGAAAGTACGACTGCTGCCCTTTAGAGACTGTCCTCACTCACCCTGCGCTTCTGGCGTACCCTGAAACTGCTCCATGTGCTGTATTTTTTGATACAGGGCAACCGATATTGCCTGGGCCTGGTTAAGTTCCTCTCCACTCATATCTGCCATAAGAGCATTACGCCCTATCCTTGCAGAGGTATTGCCACCTGATGCTGCAAGCGAGTACCATGCATACCCCACAGCTCGATCAATGGCTGTTCCAAAACCATTGGCATACATCATCCCCACATTGGCCTGGGCCAGGGTGTCCCCCTGATATGCTGCGTGTAAATAGAGCTGTAATGCCTTCTTTAAATCCTGTTCACCATCCAGGCCGTTATAATATATAAAAGCCAGGTCAGTAAGTGCAGCGAGATTACCCTGTTCAGCGGCAGGATCTAACCACTTCTTAGCTTCCACGTAACTCTGCGGGACCCCGTTTCCACGTAGATACATACTTCCTATAACCTGCATGGATTCTGCTGAACTTTTTCCTTGTTGCGCGGCTTTAAGGAGCCACTTAAGCGCTGCGCGTTCGTCCTGTTCACCCCCCAGACCTTTATATAACATGCCACCTAAAACAAATTGCGCTTCAGCATCTCCTCGTAATGCGGCAGCCTTATACATGTTCAAGGCCTTGGTATAATTGCGTGGTTTGCCTGCACCGTGATAATATTTATATGCCTCAGCCTTGAACCTGGCAGCTTTTTCATCAACTTCAGCAAAACCTGCCCCAGTTTGCAGAAGACATAGCAACAGCCCACTTAAAAAAAAGAAAACAAGCGTTCTCACCGTATTGATTTTATTCCTGTATAAAAAACTCACGTGGAATTCCTGATTCATGATACGCGCCTATTTGCTGCTTGCGCAAAAAACAGTGCAGGGGTAAGGTACTCTTTCATTATCAACGTGTTGATTAGCATTTGCCTTCCTTGCCAACTTTATGTGTATTGATCTCCATACTCACTCCATCTACTCTGACGGGAGCAACACCCCGGAAGAGCTTATCCAGTTAGCCCAGGGAAATGGTATAACAGCGCTTTCCTTGACTGATCACGATACCATGCAAGGTGTTAGTGAACTTGTTGCTCTTGGGAAAAAATATCATACAAACATTATAACGGGTGTGGAAATAAGTGCCCGCTATAATTCACAGAGTCTTCATATACTTGGTTATGGTATTAACCCAAATAATGCAACATTTACCCAGTGGTTGGCACGTTTACAAGATGGTCGAGAGCAAAGAAACCTGAAGATACTCCACTCGCTGCAGGATTTCGGGATTGATATCACCCAGGAAGAGGTGGACAAGGTGTCCATGACAGGACTTGCAGGCAGACCGCATTTTGCCCGTTTACTTATTGAAAAAGGCGTAGTCAAAACTTTTAATGATGCCTTTCGCATCTATCTTGGAAAAGGCCAAAAAGCATGGCACAGCAGATTCTGTTACAGTGCCATCGAAACCATAAAGACCATCCATGAAGCAGGCGGTATAGCAGTACTTGCTCATCCTGGAGTAATTGATCATGAGCATAAACGCCAACCAGCCATTATCAGGGAACTCGCCCTGTACGGACTGGACGGGATTGAGGTAATCTACCCTACGCACAGCAAAAAGTTCCAAAAAACGCTTTTAGATCTGGCTGAAAAGCATCATTTACTGGTAACTGGTGGGAGCGATTACCACGGTGTGACCAGACCAGCAAACAGGTTGGCTGGTTTGGGCGGATCAATCTGTCCACCAGAATCACTGCTGCCAGCCATACTGAAAAAAATAGCAGAATACCAATAACGAACTCCACAAACGAGCTTTTTATGCATACCATTCTAGTTGTTGATGACGAACCGAATTATCAAATTGTCCTTTCTGAACTTTTAAAAGACGAAGGATACGAGGTTTTTACTGCAGACAGTGGAGTAACAGGGGTTCCAGTTGTCCATAACTCAGACCTTGACCTAGTCATTTCTGATATGAAGATGCCTGGTATGGATGGCATCGAGTTCCTGGCCAAAATAAAAGAGTATAACCGAGAACTTCCTGTGATCCTCATCACCGCTTTTGCTGAGGTGGAAAAGGCGGTAGAGGCCATGCGGCTGGGTGCTTTTACCTACCTTGCCAAACCCTTCTCCAACGAACAACTCCTTGCCAGTGTAAGTAAAGCGATTGAGCATTACGGCCTGATTCGTGAGATAAGACGACTCCGTGATGAGGCAACTCCCAAGTCTGGTTTTGGTGGTATGATTGGGAAAAACCCGTCAATGCGGGCTGTGTACCAACTCATCGAAAAGGTGGCCCCTACCCCTTCTTCTGTACTTATTACCGGGGAATCAGGTACAGGAAAAGAACTGGTTGCACGTGCCATTCATAACCGCTCCCAACGAAAGGATGCACCTTTTATTTCGGTGAACTGCGCTGCGCTTTCTGAACACCTGCTGGAAAGCGAACTGTTTGGGCATGAAAAAGGTGCGTTCACTGATGCCGTAGCCATGCGTAAGGGCCGCTTTGAGCTTGCTGATACCGGCACTCTTTTTCTTGATGAAATCGGAGAAATGCCGCCGCAATTGCAAGCAAAACTGCTGCGCGTGTTGCAGGAAAAAGAATTTGAGCGGGTGGGCGGCAGTCTAACCCAGAAGGTTGACGTTCGAATCCTTGCCGCCACCAACAAAGATTTAAAGGACGAGGTGGAGCATGGCAACTTTCGAGAAGACCTGTACTACCGCCTTAATGTAATCCACATCAGTCTGACTCCCTTACGGGAGCGGGTGGATGACATTCCTGCTCTGGTTGCGCATTTTATAGAAAAAAACAGTACAATTCTTGGGAGACAACTGGACATATCTGGAGAAGCACTCAGGCTGCTCGTCACACTCCCCTGGGAAGGTAACGTACGCGAACTGGAAAACACCATTGAGCGGGCAGCGATCCTCTGCTCAGACGATAAGATTGAAGCAGAGGATGTTCAGCCAGATTCAAGTCAGCTCCACGATGCACAGGAGTGGAGTACCGGACTTGAGTTGAACCAATTCATCCCGGAAAACCTCAGTCTTGCTGAGATTTTAAACGGGATTGAAGAAAAGCTGGTCCGCCAGGCTCTGGAAGAATCCGGCAATGTCCAGGCACGGGCCGCCGAACAGCTTGGGATTACCAAAAGTCTGCTCCAGTACAAGATGAAAAAATATAAGATTAAAAAGAAGAAAAAATAGTCCCCATTAACAGTGCTTACAGACTAACTTCGGTAGTGGCAGGTCTGGCCCGGTACCACCCCAGTTAAGCTTGTTACGCAAAATGGTAAAATAGCTTTTCAGCGGCGAGCTGATAAGCCTGAGCGGTTTACTGGCTCGCTGGACCAGAAGGTAATCATCTTCAGTAATCTTCCATGTCAATCCACCATCCACTATAACCTTTACCTCCCCTGCTGGAGCCAGGAGCTGACTGGTTATTTTTGTATATGGTGCCAGTAAAACAGGCCTCGATTCCAACATGAACGGGCAAATTGGTGTTACCAGGATGGTGTCCAGTTCGGCGTGTGCTATGGGACCACCAGCAGAGAGATTATACGCAGTGGAACCCGTGGCAGTGGAAAAAATAAGTCCGTCTGCACGGTAAGTTGTGATGTATTCACGATCAGCCCAGCAACGTAATCTGACCATGTGCTCAGTACTGCCCTTGACAATGACCACCTCGTTAAGCGCATAGGTTGGCTCACTTTTAGCCCCATCATCACCATGTACCACAGAGGCACTCAGCATGGAACGCTCTTCAACCCGGTAATCGCCGGCCAAAACAGTTTCCAGGGAATAGTACATTTCATCGGCTGCAACCTCAGTTAAAAAACCCAGATTACCCAAGTTGATTCCTAAAACAGGTATATCAAGGGTACTTGCATGTTTGGCAACATGGAGCAAGGTTCCATCACCACCGAGGACAACCATCATATCCATATCTGTATCTGGCTGGGCATTAAGTCTAACCTCAATTCCACGGTCATTAAACCAGGACTGGAGTTGTTTCCCTTTTTCCTCCACATCAGGGCTGTCTGCCCTGGTAACAATGCCAACGAGTCTGATATTCACGATCCCAACTCCTGTGACCTTTGCGTAGCACCATGAACAGCCGCCATCAATGCGGAACGTATACCGTGTTGCTCAAGCTGCTGAATCCCATGAATAGTCGTACCTCCTGGCGAGGTAACCATTGCTTTTAAAGCAGAAGCATTCTCATTGCTTTCCAGACCAAGCTTGGCTGATCCATAGACGGTCTGCAGTACGAGTTGCTGAGCAACAGGACGTGGTAATCCGGCCAGCACTCCCCCATCAATAAGCCCGTCTATAATGGTAAAGATATATCCTGGCCCACTGCCGCTGAGTCCTGTTACAGCGTCTAATTGGGGCTCAGGAACCTCAACACATATCCCTATGGCAGAAAAAATATTGTTGGCGATCTTTCGGTCATCTTCCAAACACTGTTCATTCAGACTGATAGCCGTGGCTCCGGCAAGTACAAGTGCCGGGGTGTTTGGCATGGCACGAATAATTTTACAGGGTGCATTAATGAGCTTTTCCATCACTCCAATTGGAATTCCTGCCATAATTGAGATAACCAGGTGCTCTGATGAAATACCTGTATATTGACGTAACACTGCATCACAAACCTGCGGTTTTACTGCCAGAATCAAGGTTAAGCAGAGATCACAAAGTTGTTGAGGAGAGGCAGCATGCTCCACCCCGTAGGTCTTTGTTAGGTATTCCGTCCGACCAGGGTCTGGGTCAATAATAAGAATATCTTCAGGTGAAAAAAGATGTGCAGCAAGCATGCCTCTTATAAGGGCTTCTGCCATTTGCCCGCCGCCAACGAGGCCAATACGGTGTTTTTCTTTCATAATACCTTTGGAAGTTATACATGATATAAATAAAAAAGACCGCCGATAATCGGCGGTCTTCAATACGCTATGAGTACAGTATGAATCTCAATCAGGCGAGACAAACAGGCTGACGGGAGCTTGTCTCTGTCCCAGGAACAAAAAGTGGTGAAAGCCTTCCTCGAGCAGACTTAGTCGTTGTAACAACCTTGCGAAGCAGCATATCACCTTTTTTCTCGAACTTCACATATTCCCAGCAATCAGGGTGTTGCGCAATGGTTTGCATCAGAGCTAAATGTACACCATGTCCGGAACGATCAGCGGTCACATGTCCCAGCACTGGCGCACCTAAAAGAGCAAGATCACCAATGAGATCAAGAACCTTGTGGCGAATAAACTCATCATCAAAACGAAGCCCGTCTTCATTTAAAATAGAACGTCTATCCCAATGAATGGCGATGGTATTGTCAAGGTTTCCACCAAGTGCCAGTCCATTTTGCCATAAATACTCCACCTGTTCTACAAAACCAAAGGTCCGCGCAGAAGCAATTTCCTTTGCAAAGCGATCCTGATTCACATCCAGGGAGTATGTCTGTTCATTAATCAGTTCATTATCAAAATGAATCCGACCAGTTACCTTGAATCCATCATAAGGCTCAATGCGGATGGTTTTATCTCCTTCTGTATACTCAATGGGCTTGGTAATACGTAATATTTTTCTTAATGCTCGCTGCTTAACCTTACCGCTTCTTTTCAACAGATGCATAAAAGGTTTGGCACTACCGTCCATTATGGGTACTTCGTGAGAGTCAATATCAACCTCCACATTATCGATTCCATAACCACGCAGAGCAGCCATGAGATGCTCCGTGGTGGAAATACGAGCATCACCATCACCAATGGTGGTAGCAAGAGTGGTATCAACAACATTTTCAACTCGCGCTGGAATATGTGGTTTACCCTCGATGTCTGAACGTAAGAAACGGATACCACTGTTTGCTGCTGCAGGCTTAAGGGTGAGATTTACGGTACGGCCGGTGTGTAATCCCACTCCGCAACAACTGACAGTGCGTTTTAAGGTATATTGATGCGGCTCAATAAATGATGCCATGATCCATCCTGTATAGATAATTCAACAAGTGCGTTTTTGCCTTATCGTTTTTATGCAAAATGCAATCCACATGGAAGCTAAAAAACTTCACACACCAGAAACATCTCATTAACTCTTTATATTCAAACAGTTAAGTTACAATACAATCGAGCTCAAGCGGAGATGGCCATATGGACAGGTGTGTCAATTTGAACACACTTTCTTTGACCAGGAAAAAATGTTGCAATTCCGACACAGGTGAAATCTGTGCAATAACCACTGGTTACTCTAGAAGAGATTGAAGTATATGCTGGTCAAATGAAGCATCCATCTGACTGTCCATCTGTACGACGTAGATGGGTAAAGCAAGGTGTGTATCTCTGAGCTTAACCATATCCTTCTCTGTAGTAATTATCCCATCTGCCTGATATTTACGCGCCTGCTTCTGAATGTTGCCAATGACCTTATCAGTATAAGGAACGTGGTCTGGGAAAGTAAGAAAATGAGCAAGGTTAGCCTTTACCTCCTTAAGGGTATTGTGAAAACTTTTTGGCCTGGCTATCCCTGAAACCCCGATAAGGTTTAACGCTTGCAGTTCAAGAGTGGCTATTTTCTCAAACGAACCATCCTCTTTAAGAAGGACAACCTGTCTTACTGTGTATCTGCTGTAATCAACTCTTTTACCTGCAAACCGTTGTTCAAGTAACGCTCCAAACTGATGGGCACGCTCTTCATTGTCAGGGGTTACCCCAGTGATTAAAAAACTGGTAGCCCGGTGGAGTGCTTTTACCGGTTCGCGCAAGTCACCTCCAGGGAAAATTCGAGAGTTTCCTGCCAAAACGTCAGCGTTAAAGAGTGCAAGATTAACCTCTCTCTTGATCCTCATGTGCTGAAAGCCATCATCCAGCACCAATACATCAGCTCCCATGGTAACGGCCTTTTCCGCAGGAATCTTGCGAACCACACCAGTTAACACTGGAACTCCGGGAAGTGTTTCAGCGAGAAAACGGGGCTCATCACCTGCTACCACAGCATCTAAGAGCAGTGATTTTCCATCAGATACCACATTCACAGGCGATCTGCTCTTACCTCCATAACCCCTGCTGATAATTGCCGGGAAATACCCCTGTTGCACTAAAAACCTTGCTATATACTGGACAGTTGGGGTCTTTCCTGTGCCACCCATGGTTAGATTCCCCACACTGACAACGGGAACCCCCATTGCATACTGCTTAAACCAGCCTTTTTTATACCCCATTTCTCTAAGGTGCATGGCATAACTGTAAATGGGTGAAAAAGGGCGTCCCAGGGCGTACAATACATCTTTGGTATCCATTTTTTCCATTGAGTCTCTTAAAGGTACTATCTGAGTATGAGGTGAAGAAGCTCCTGCTCGCTACATAAAAAACACAAAGAAGTTAATCGGTTACCACCGCTCATGTAATCTATTTTACTCGTCAACCCATAAAGCAGGGGCAGCAGGCGAACCAATAAACTGCTCGCATCACCCCTTCTGTTTTTATTTTTAGTGCAACTTTCGTGGTGAATGGGGTAAGAAAGAGCGTGATTGCTACGAGTGCTCATCAACACAACTCAAATAACTCTAACCAGAGGAGGAAGGTCAAGTGATTTTCTCTAAACGTACATTAGCCCTTATTGCTGCTACCTTTTTAACAGCAGGGACAGCCATGAATGCACATGCTGCTGATACAATTAAGATTGGCGTCGGCGGCGCCCACAGCGGTGACCTGGCATCATACGGTATCCCAACCATGCAAGCAGCCAAGTTGGTAGCAAAGGTCATTAATGAGCATGGTGGTATCAATGGGGCAAAAATAGAAATCTTAGCTGAAGACGATGTATGTAAACCTGAAGTTGCCACCAACACTGCAACTAAACTGGTTTCTGAAAAAGTAGATGTCGTAATCGGCCACATTTGTTCTGGCGCCACCAAAGCAGCGCTCCCGATTTACCGCGATGCAAATATCATTGTAATGTCACCATCAGCAACCAACCCAGAGCTTACCCAATCAGGTGAGTTTCCCAACTTTTATCGTACCATTGCATCTGACGATGCCCAGGCACGCACCATGGTAGATTTTACCACAAATGTACTCCATGCTAAAAAAGTTGCCGTTGTCCATGATAAAGGTGACTACGGAAAAGGTCTTGCTGAATTCGTCAAAGCATTTGTCGAAAAAGCAGGTAAGATGGAAGTTGTCCTCTTTGAAGGCGTTACCCCAGGGGCCGTAGATTATTCTGCAGTCGTTCAAAAAATTAAACGCAGCCGTGCCGATGTTGTTATCTACGGTGGGTATCATCCAGAAGCTTCTAAAATTGTCAGCCAAATGCGCAAAAAACGCATGAAGACGCAATTTATCGGCCCTGACGGCGTTAAAGATGCCACCTTCATTAAAGTTGCTGGTGATAAGGCAGAGGGTGTTTATGCCACCGGCCCTGCTGATGTTTCCAAAAACCCTTTAACCAAAAAATATCATGACATGTTTGAGGCTGCCGAAGGTACTCAGCCAGGAGCATTCTTTGATAACGCTATTTCAGCAGCACTTGCCCTGACCAATGCCATGGCCAAGGCCGGTACAGATTCTGCTGCTATTGCCAAGGTACTGCATACCGAAACAGCAGATACCCCATTTGGTGCGGTCAAATTTGATGAAACCGGCGAGCCCATTGGAATCGGATTTGTTGTTTATCAGGTAAAAAATGGTAAGTACGTTCAGGTTCAATAATCCTTTTACCTAACGTCTTCAATGCCTGGTGCTGGATGCAGCACCAGGCATTTTTGCGTAAATCTAACCTAAACCGACACAGATTACCCCAGCCAGACACCGTATAACCATATACGGAATCTCTTATGGAATATTTTATAGAACTTTTATTTAGTGGACTGACCCGCGGATCCATTTACGCCTTAATCGCTCTTGGCTATACCATGGTGTACGGCATCATTGGGCTGATTAACTTTGCCCATGGCGAAATCTATATGATTGGTGCTTTTACAGCGCTCATTGTCTCTACCATCCTGACCATCTATGGGTTTCCACTCTTTGCTATTTTTATCCTTGCTGCAATAGCTGCAGTGACCTGGGCATCTGCGTACGGGTACACAATAGAGCGACTGGCATACAGACCCCTTCGTAATGCTCCCCGTCTCTCACCACTTATTTCTGCTATCGGGATGTCCATTTTTCTGCAGAACTATGTGCTCCTGGCTCAGACTTCAGATTTTCAACCTTTTCCGGAACTTATCCCGGAATTTGCATTTATGGAGCCTTATGCACATATAGTAGGATCTTCTGATATGGCGATTCTGGTTGTTTCTGCCATTGTCATGGTCTTACTGACCTTTATGATCAAATTTACCCGCACCGGAAAAGCCATGCGTGCCACTGCCCAAGACAGGGAAATGGCCATGCTGGTGGGAATCAACGTTGATAATATTATTTCAATTACCTTTATCACAGGTTCTGCCCTTGCTGCCATTGGCGGGCTGCTCATTGCTTCTCATATCGGGCAAATCAACTTTTACATTGGTTTTATAGCAGGTATTAAGGCTTTTACCGCTGCTGTACTTGGCGGCATTGGCTCTATTCCTGGTGCTGTGCTGGGCAGCTTTATTTTAGGGTTAACCGAAGCATTTGCCACAGGCTATGTATCTAGCGACTACGAAGATGTTTTCGCATTCAGCTTGCTCGTGCTCATCCTCATTTTTAAACCTGCTGGTTTGCTCGGCAAAGCGACCATAGAAAAAGTCTAAATGTACCTGCAGGCTGGTATAATTTTACAAACAATTACGCATCTATCTCCATGCTTTCATTGAAAGATTTTAAAAACGGGTTAATCGTTTCACTGTGGTTTGTTTTTCTGACCTTTCCCTTGCTGGTGGTTAAAATCAACCCCGTTGAACATACAGTTCTCTGGCGCTGGAATAATATGTTGCTTATTGCTGGAGCAAGCTTTTTTGTTTACCTGGCATCACGCTTTCTCCTTGCCCGTAAGCACCATAAACAGAAACAGATTAAACTTGGGTTACAGGAAGAAAAAATAGCGCCCATCCTCAAACTGTTCTCTCAGCCAAAATTCTACATCCCTTTAGCCGTTGCGGTATTACTTTTTCTTCTCATTTTTCCCTATTTATTTTCCACCTATCAGGTCAACATCATGATCACGGCACTCATGTATGTTGTTTTGGGCCTTGGGTTAAATATTGTGGTGGGAGTAGCTGGTTTGCTTGACCTGGGGTATGTCGCTTTTTATGCTGTTGGTGCATACGCCTATGCCCTGCTTAACATGCATTTTGATCTTGGATTCTGGATCGTTTTACCCATAGGTGGTCTACTCGGAGCGCTTTTTGGCTTGTTACTTGGTTTTCCTGTACTCCGACTGCGCGGCGACTACCTTGCTATTGTTACCCTTGGTTTTGGTGAAATCATCAGACTGGTGCTGGAAAACTGGGGTGCATTTTCCCAGGGACCAAGTGGTATCTCCAATATTGATCGGCCAGCTTTATTTGGTATAGAATTATCGTTGAATGCCTCAATCAACTACATGTATTATCTCACCATTATCATGGTGATTTTCACTATTTTTGTGGTCAACCGGCTCCAGGATTCACGTATTGGACGCGCCTGGTTTGCCTTAAAAGAGGATGAGATTGCCTGCCAGGCCATGGGGATTGACAAGATGAAAACCAAACTCACAGCTTTCGCCCTAGGCGCAACCTGGGCAGGCATGGCCGGGGTTATGTTTGCAGCGAAAACCACCTTTATTAACCCTGCCAGTTTTACCTTCCTGGAATCGGCGATCATTTTGTGTATTGTGGTTCTTGGAGGAATGGGTTCAATTCCGGGAGTTATAATTGGCGCCCTGGTACTCATCCTGCTTCCCGAGTATCTACGTGCTTTTTCAGATTACCGGATGCTTGTTTTTGGCGCTGTACTCGTTGTTATGATGGTGTTCAGGCCACAGGGACTTTTTGCCATTACACGACGCACCTACTCAGTAAATAAATAAACCTATTTAGATTAATACATGGAACCTATTCTAGATGTACAAAATCTCACCATGGATTTTGGTGGGATCCGCGCACTGGATCATTTAAACATTAAGGTCAAATCCGGTGAAATTGCTGCCCTTATAGGACCCAATGGCGCAGGTAAAACAACTTTTTTTAACTGCATCACAGGTATCTACAAACCAACCAAGGGGGATATCCTGCTCAATCGGCCTGGAAAAAAGGTAAAGAAGCTGAATGGTCTCAAACCCAATAAGGTGACTGAACAAGGACTTGCCCGTACCTTCCAGAACATTCGCCTTTTTCCCAACATGACTGTGCTGGAAAACGTCATGATTGGCAGGCATTGCAGGACAAAATCTAAAATCCTGGGAGCCATCTTCAGAGATCCAAGAACACGCAAAGAAGAGCGGGAAATAGTCGATTACAGCTATACCATTCTGGAAAAGATTGGTTTAGAAAAACACGCTGATGAGTATGCCAAAAACCTCCCTTATGGTGCGCAAAGACGGCTTGAGATTGCAAGAGCCCTGGCAACTGACCCTTTAATGCTGCTCCTTGATGAACCTGCAGCCGGCATGAACCCTCAGGAAACACTAGAGCTGGATGAGCTCATTACCAGGATTAAAGACGAAGGGTTAGCCATTTTGCTTATAGAACACGACATGAAGTTGGTTATGAATATTTCCGATTATATCTTTGTTGTTGATTACGGAAAAAAAATTGCGGAGGGAACGCCTGAAGAGGTAAGGAAAAATCCTGCTGTGATCAAGGCATATCTTGGAGAGGACGTGGACAATGCTTGAGTTACGTAACGTTGATACCTATTACGGCAATATCCAGGCACTCCACCAGATAAATCTGACGGTTGAAGAAGGAGAAATTATCACCTTAATTGGTGCAAATGGTGCTGGAAAATCAACCACCTTGATGTCAATCAGTGGCATTACGCCACCCCGTACGGGTGAAGTGATTTTTAAAGGGCAACCGATACATGAGCTTTCGGCTGATAAGATTGTCCGTTTAGGGTTGTGTCAGGTTCCAGAAGGAAGGCATATTTTCCCTGACCTCACCGTGGCTGAAAATCTGGACATGGGCGCCTTTCTGCGCAGCGATAAACACGGCATTGAAAAGGACCGTGAATACCTCTATTCATTATTTCCCATCCTCAAAAAACGTCGCAACCAGCCAGGAGGAAATCTCTCTGGTGGAGAGCAGCAAATGCTGGCTATTTCCCGAGCATTGATGGCCCGACCGCAGCTGCTTCTTCTTGATGAGCCTTCAATGGGGCTTGCACCGCTGATCACCAAACAGATATTTGAGATTATTGAACAGATCAACAAGGAACAGAACACAACCATTTTTCTGGTAGAGCAAAATGCCAACCTGGCTCTAAAAATTGCTGATCGTGGGTACGTTCTTGAAAATGGAAAGATCATCATGCACGATGATGCAGATAAACTGCTCATTAATAAAGACGTGCAAAAAGCGTATCTGGGTATATAAACTTTCTGGGCTCAATTTTCCAAACTCAACATATTGTTATTAAGAGAGTTATAAAAGTGATAAAAGTTGGTGTAATCGGAGTGGGCTATTTAGGCCGCTTCCATGCAATGAAATATGCTGCCATGGATCATGTTACACTGGTTGGTGTTGCTGACCTAAATGAGCAACAGGTCAACAAGGTAGCCAAAGAGTGTAGTTGCACACCATACACGGATTACACAGAGTTGCTCCCTTTGGTGGACGCGGTTTCCATTGTTGTCCCAACCAGCCTCCATCATGCAGTAGCAAAAGCGTGTCTTAGCAGAAAAATTGATGTGATGGTGGAAAAGCCATTCACGGTTACCCTTGATGAAGCTGATGAACTCATTGAACTGGCTGCTCAAAATGGGTGTATTCTGCAGGTAGGCCATCTTGAGCGCTTCAATCCAGCAGTAACAGCTATGCAGCCCCTGCTCAACCACCCATTGTTCATTGAAGCACACCGTTTATCAGTGTTCAAGGACAGAGGGACAGACGTGGACGTTGTGCTGGATCTGATGATCCATGATATTGATATTATTTTATCAATTGTTCAATCGCCTATCCAGTCCATCCACACGGTTGGTGCCCCAGTGATGACTCAACTCACTGACATTGCCAATGCCCGGTTGATCTTTGAAAACGGATGCACTGCAAACATTACAGTGAGCAGAATATCCATGGACAACATGCGCCGCATGCGCATTTTCCAGCCCGGTCGGTACCTGTCTGTGGATTTTGGAAAAAAGGAAGTCATGTCCATTGAGCTGAAAAGCAAAGATATGGCCCCCTTTCCCCAGCCAGACATTAAAAAGTATGGATTCAGTGAGCAGGATGCCCTGGAACAGGAGTTACTTGATTTTGTTCGTCATGTGGGCAATCGATCCAAACCAATGGTGTCCGGGGTGGAAGGTCGTATGGCTCTTGATGTAGCGCTGCAGGTTGTGGAACATATTCAAACCAACAAAGAGCAAATTGAGCAACTCCTTATTCAGGAAGGCTGTCCTCCCCTGTAACTTTCCCGTTTACTTTTTCCATTGCCAAACGCTTCCATGCAACCACCCCATATCATGATATCTGCCGGAGAAGCCTCAGGCGATATGCACGGTGCCAACGTTGTACAAGCCCTCAAAGAGCTGGTGCCGGGAGTTACTTTCAGCGGCATGGGAGGTAAGGAGCTGGAAGCTGCCGGGGTCAAAGTGCTTTTTGATGCAGCAAAAATTGCTGTTGTCGGTATTGTTGAAGTTATAAGTCATCTTAAGGATATCATCAATGCTCGCCGTGCTCTGGTGGAAGAAATGCAGCGGATCAGGCCTGCGCTGCTGATCCTTATCGACTTTCCAGATTTCAACCTGCTCTTAGCTGCCAAGGCAAAAAAACTTGGCATACCGGTTTTCTACTACATCAGTCCTCAAATCTGGGCATGGCGCTCCAGCCGGATGCAAAAGATTGGTCGTTTATCCAAACGGGTTGCAACCATCCTTCCTTTTGAACCAGGGTACTATGCCAAACATGGCTACCAGGTAGATTTCGTTGGTCACCCGCTGCTTGACACCGTTACGCCCTCTTTATCAAGAAGGGAGTTTCTCGCTCACTACGATATACCCACTGACAATCACCTTATCGGCATTATCCCAGGCAGTAGAACCAGGGAAATCAAAAATCTGTTAGCTGATTTTCTTGCTGCAGCTGAACTGATCAAGGCAAAGAGTGGCCGTCCCTGCACCTTTCTCCTTCCTAAGGCTTCAACCATTTCAACCGAACTGCTTAACCAGCATGGGCTTAGCCAGGCTGCGCAACGTATTGACATTCGACTTATTTCTTCCAATCGTTACAGCCTCATGGCTGCATGCAATGGCGCAATTGCTGCTTCTGGTACGGTCACATTGGAACTTGCCATTGTGGAGACCCCAACAGTGGTTGCCTACAAACTGGCTCCCATCACCTACTGTTTGGGCAGACTCCTGGTGAGAAACCTGCGTTTTTTCTCCTTGGTAAATCTCATCGCTGACCGGGAAATCATCCCGGAGTTACTGCAGGATGAGGTCACTCCTCAACGCCTTGCTGATGAACTCATGGACTTGCTTGAAAAAGAGCAACACGATCAGTCCATCACAAAAGCGTTTAGCGCGTTAAAGGCTACCCTTGGCGGCCCTGGAGCCTCCAAGCGTGCTGCTGCCATTGCTTTGGAGATTATCAATGAGGGAAAATGAAGCACAATGTGCACAAGCACCCATCGAGATTCCCATAGACGGAACCCTGGATTTACACACCTTTTCTCCCAAGGATATCAAGTATCTTATTCCAGATTACCTGGAAGCATGCCTGGAAAAGCAAATCTCTACTGTCCGAATTATACATGGGAAAGGCACAGGAACCCTACGCAGGACAACCCATGCCATTTTAGACAGGTTGCCCTATGTGGCCAACTATACACTGGCCGATGAAACCGGAGGGTCGTGGGGAGCTACACTGGTTGTTCTGGTTCTGGAGCAGCCTTCATCTGCTTAACCAGACCATATTCTCCAGCCAGAGTTCGTACAGAAAGCATAAAGGTTGAGGGCATGGGCAAGGCACGCTCTTCTTGTAAAATACCCAATGCTTTTGCCATCAAAAGCGAGGAAATAGAGTGAACCCCTTCCTGATTGTCACAGATGGCCTGCATCCGCAGCGCATCAGTTAAAAAGGGACACAACGTGTTCAGCCGCTCTGCAATACCGCGTAATTCCTGTTCCACCAACTCACGGTTTTCTGCCCCATACGCTGTGACAGTAGCATCAGCAGGCTCAGTACCAAACAGGTTGTTGACCACCGCACCTGCCAACCGTTGCGCATCTTTTTCAGGCACTGTCTGACGGGCACGAATATCATCAACCAACTGTTTGTAGAAAACCATCTGCACCATGGTGATGGCCTCCCGCATAACAGGAAGCACTTTGTTGTCAATCTGAAGCGGTTCGGGTTGCTGGAACTGATCAGTACTCATAAGACTATCTTTACGGCCTCATGCTGGGCAAACTGGTTATGGAGCGTTAAGCGTTGTTCTTCCGATAACACAATGAGTTCTAACTTCATACTGACATAACGACCACCAGAGCTTGCATTACCTTGTGTGAGGATGTACTGTTCATCTTCAAGGATATCAGCCACAAGGGCTGTGATGGCGTTGCAATCAAACCCGATAATTGTATACTGCCATGGGCAGGGGTACTCAATTTTCGGTTTCTTGGCCTGACTGTCTATGGGAGTAAATTTCTTTTTCATAGCACAGCCTATATACCCGAGCCAAGAGAGCAAAACAACAGGAAAAAACGTAAAGGAATGTAATCACGATGCTCATTTTATCCCCATCAAAAGGCCAGGATTTTGAAACAAGACAACCGCTCAAAGTACACACAGAGCCTCTATTTCTTGATAAATCCATGGAACTTATCAAGCTCTTGCGCGGGTATTCTGTGGATGAGCTACGTGAACTTATGCAGATAAGTGAAAAAATTGCTCGACTGAATGTGGACAGGTACCAGGCCTTTACCCTGCCCTTTTCCATGGACAATGCCAAGTCAGCGTTCTTTGCCTTTACAGGAGATGTCTATCAGGGGATTCAGGCAGCAGACTACAACGATGATGATGTTGCCTTTGCTCAAAAGAACGTCCGTATCCTATCGGGTCTCTATGGGTGCCTTAAGCCGTTTGACCTGATTCAACCTTACCGGTTGGAAATGAAAACAAAACTGACCAACCAAAAGGGTGATACGCTGTATAAATTTTGGGGAACGCAGGTGGCTGAGGCTATTAATGAAGCGGCTCTCCAATCTGAAGCACCTTACCTGTTTAACCTGGCCTCTAACGAGTATTCCAAGGTGATTCCCAAAAAGTCCATTACTGTTCCATTTATTGATATCGTTTTTCAGGAAGAAAAAGAGGGGAAGCTGCGTACAGTGGCTGTTTTTGCTAAACGAGCACGCGGAACCATGGCCAACTACATTGTGCAAAATCGTGTAACCACCCCTGAAGACATTAAAGCGTTTGATAAAAATGGGTATCAATACTCAGCAGAGCTTTCAACGGACAAGCGCTTTGTTTTTACCCGTCCTCAACCGTAACGTGGACTGATGTAAATTTAAACCACCTTCTCTATTCTACTACCCATAAGGCAAGGTGCGCTGATCGTTAAGGTTCCACAGGGTGCATCCGAAGTTTATGGAATCACTTAACACGTCGCACTCTCTTTTTTCGTGAACGTCTCTTTTCTTGTGCGTTTTTTTCGTATTGATCAAAA
>PDWI01003771.1_pt1 | contig 21053 bp, 18 predicted proteins | sample 1430891 | NCBI WGS metagenome assembly PDWI01 (sample SAMN01162508, study PRJNA174530) | Oral metagenome, whole genome shotgun sequencing project. | biome: Marine environment; feature: Marine mammal; material: Swab sample of the gingival sulcus; isolation source: swab sample of gingival sulcus... | reverse complement strand
ATAATAGGAATATTATCAGCCAAGGCTCGGCGTTCTACATTAACAAGAGCGGGTTCCACTGCCCCGCTCATTTTTTTATCAATATAAGAAGTAACCGTTTTATCAATATAAGCCATTTAATTACCTAATTTTTTCTCAGCACTACGCTGATTTTTTAAATGTTCTTCAAAGGTAACGGAAAAATTATGCCTACCGTCATTATCGCCCGTCACAACAAAATAGTATAAATCGCTTTCTTCAGGATAAAGCGCCGCATCAATAGCCAAGTTTGAAGGACTACAAATTGGCGCTGGAGTTAATCCAGCATATTTATATGTGTTAAATGGGCTATCGAGCTCTATATCACTATAGAGCATTTTTTCTTTGCGTTCGCCGCTAACGTATTGTATAGTTGAATCCGCTTGCAATAAATAATCATCATCTAATCTATTATGAAAGACAGACGAAATTTTTTTTAGTTCGTCTTTCACTACCGTTTCACGCTCGATGATAGAAGCTAGTGTTACAATTTCAGCGATTGTATAATCGAGCTCTTTTGCCCTATCATAATATTCTGCTTTAAAATTCATATCAAAAGCGTCGAGCATAGCGGTAATTATAGTAAGTTCATCACTACCATTTTTAAGCTCATAAGTGGCGGGATAAAGAAAGCCCTCTAATCGATGAACAGCGTTCTTATTTTTTTCTAAAAACTTATAATCAAAGGCATGACTTTCAGCAATAGTATCAAATTTTTCAGCATCGATTAAATCTTTTTGCGCCAACAAATCGATAATTTGAGTATACTCATAACCTTCTGGGATAGTGAATTTAAAAGTATCTAAATACACGTCGCCCTTGGCTAACTTTTGTGCAATTTCAAGGGCTGTCATTGACTTACTTAATTTATAATTGCCCGCTTGAAGTGAACTGCTTAAGTTATTCTCTTCTACCACGTGTCTAAAAGCAAAAGCTTTTTGCACAAGCCCTGCATCTTCTAATTCTTTCGCAATTTGCTTGGCACTAGCGCCAGATTGAACCGTAAAGTCTATCATTGTATTATCGTTAGGGTCAACCGCCGTCACTAAGTCATCATAAGATGACGAGCAAGCAGAGAGTAAGCTGATAAGTATTATTACAACTGATAATTTTTTTAAGTTTATCATTTTTTTCCTTGTTTATAATTTATTGATTTTGTACATTAACTATTACTGGTAGTATAATTGGTCGACGTCGCATATCTGTATAAATATAATCGCTAAGTGTCTTTTTCAGCGTATTTTTAATGCGTGACCAATCTTTAATATTGTCATTTTCCAAGCGCGCCATTGCTTTTTCTAAGCGCGCTTTTGCTTCTGTCATAAATTCTTCTGATTCTTTAATGTAAATAAAACCGCGTGAAATTAAGTCTGGACCAGCGAGGAAATTGCCGTTGCTGTCAAGTGCAACAACTATCATAATCATGCCCTCTTCAGAAAGAATGCGTCTGTCTCTTAACACGACATTACCAATATCGCCAACGCCTAAACCATCGATTAAAGTTGCCCCTGCTTCTACGCTACCAGTAACTTCAGCCGTATCTTCTGTAAACTCAATTACAGAACCATTTTCAACTAAAATAATATTCTTTTTATCCATACCCATTTGTTGCGCAATTTCAGCGTGCTGCATTAAATGCAAAAATTCGCCATGAACGGGAATAAAAAATTTAGGCTTAACCAAAGTGTGAATTAGTTTTAATTCCTCTTGACAAGCGTGACCAGAAACGTGTACATCTGCAAGTGAATTGTAGACGACCTCTGCCCCTAAGACATAGAGATTATTAATCAATTTATTGACACTTTTTTCATTGCCAGGTATTGGCGATGACGATAAAATAACTAAGTCGCCTTCTTTAATAGAAACAGAAAAGTGGTCATTATTTGACATTCTCGTTAACGCCGCCATCGTTTCGCCTTGTGAACCTGTTGTCACAACACAAACTTCATTATCTGGATATTTGTGTACTTGGTCAATATCTATGTGCATATCATCGGGAATATTGATATAGTTTAATTCACCAGCAACCCTAATTGTATTGAGCATACTACGTCCCGTAAAGGCGATTTTTCTATTAAACATACGAGCTGCATCGACAATTTGCTGCAACCTATGCACGTTAGATGCAAAACTTGCGACAAAAATACGCGAGTTGGCATGTCTGAATAAACGCTCAAAAGTTTCTCCAACATTAGATTCACTCATCGTATAGCCACTTTTGACAGCATTTGTCGAGTCGGCAAACATTGCCAAAACGCCTTCTGAACCGAGTTTTGCAAAAGTTTGTAAATCAATTGCCTTGCCATCAATAGGCGTAAAGTCAACCTTGAAATCGCCTGTATGAATAACCGTTCCAACTGGGGTTTTAATGCTAAATGCGACAGAATCAGGTATAGAGTGGTTAACGTGAATAAAACCGATTTCAAAATTACCTATTCTCAGTTTTGCCCCTGCTTTTACCTCATTAATTCTCACCTTAGGTAATTGCTTGTGTTCCTCTAACTTACGCTTAATTAACGCTGCCGTCAATCTCGTCGTGTGGATAGGAACATCAATGTCACGCAAAAAGAAAGGGATACCACCAATGTGATCCTCGTGACCATGTGTGATTAGTAGCGCCCTTATTTTATGCTGGTTTTCAATCAAATAATTATAGTTAGGAATGACAAGGTCTATTCCTAACATATCTTCCTCAGGGAATTTAACCCCACAATCGACAACAATGATTTCATTTCCATATTCATATGCCGTCATATTCTTACCAATTTCGTGTAATCCACCTAATGGAATTACTTTGAGCTTTTTGCCCATATTTCCTCCTAATTTAAAGAGAAAGATTTATAGTTCTTGGCAATCTGCACAAGTACCAAAAAATTTCAACTTATGGTCTTTTATTTTAAACTGTAATTCTCCCTCTATTTTTTTCTCTAATTCGTCTAATAAATCAACTTTAAATTCAATAATTTTATTGCATTTTACACAGATAAGATGATGATGTTGATGTTCATTTTGATTTACATTCATTTCGTAGCGCGCTAAACCGTCATCTAAGTTAAGCTTTGTCAAAATATTAATTTCACTCAAAAGTTGTAAGGTGCGGTAAACAGTCGCCAAGCCAATATCAGGACAATTTACTTTTACATAATCATAAATTTCTTCTGTACTTAAATGTTCGCCTTGGTTGTTTAAAATAACATCCATAATCGCTCGCCTTTGCGGCGTCAACTTATACGATTTCGCCTTCAGTTGCGCCTTAATTATTTCAAAATCCACACGTTACTCCTTTCTCCCAATAAAACTATAATTCGTAATAAGCGTCGCTTACTAATTTAATTTCATCCTCTGCAGTGATTAAAATAAATTCTTTTTCTTCATCTCCTAAAACTTTGAAAATCAAATCTTCATCATTTTCAATATCGTGTAAAATCGCATAATCTGTATTTTCTACTTTTAATGATGCAATTAAATCAAAGCTGACATCATCGCCATTTTCAGCCTTTAAAATAATTTTTTCTTCCATCTTAGCTCCCTTGCAAATAAGCTTCTAAAATCAATTGCGCAGCAACCATATCAACCAATTCAGCTCTTTTCTTTCTTTTGATATCCGCGAGTTTCATCGCTTGATGTGCTTGTCTTGTCGTTAATCTTTCGTCTATAGGAATTAAACGAACATCGCCAATAGCTGTATTTCCATAAAGAATTTTTTTATTTAGATTTTTTATAAACTGCTTGGTTTTTAGCGTTTGCTCGCTTTCGCCGCCATCTAAATGCAAGGGCAAACCATAAACGAGCGTATCAGCTTGATACTGCGCCAATAAATCAATAATATATTTTATATCTTGTTTTAAGCTGACGCGTTTATAGGTCTCCACCCCTTGTGCAGTAATACCTAAAGGGTCAGAGACCGCTATTCCTATAGTGCTATCGCCTATGTCTAAAGCTAATATCCTCATCATAAATTCAAATAATTTTTCAGTAACTCTTCTAAAATTTCATCTCTTTCAATACTACGCATCAAGTTACGCGCATCGTCTTGTGAAGTAATATAAGTCGGGTCGCCAGAAATAAGATAGCCAACCATTTGATTAATTGGGTCATAACCCTTATTTTCCAAGGCTAAATAAACCTGCTTTAATATCGCTTTTGTTTCACTAGATGTTTCTTTTTCAACCTTAAATCGCATTGTTTCAGACATTATGTCCTCCTTAATGACACTATCAGATTATTACCCTAATTTCTCTACATTAATCAAGCGATTAATTGTTCTAAGGCAGATAACGCTTCCGCTAATTTATCAGGATTTTTTGCACCAGCTTCCGCCATATCAGGACGACCGCCGCCGCCGCCGCCGCAAATTTTCGCAATTTCTTTAATAATTTTACCACAGTGTACGCCTTTAGTAACGGCATCTTTATTTGCCTTAGTGACGAAATTGATTTTGTCCGCTTTTAGATTTGCTAATAATACAAAAGTTGGCTCAGCATTGGCAACTAATTTATCTGCTAAGTTTCTAAGCGTTTCACTATCCTGATCACTAAATTCGCCAATTATTACTTTAATGCCATTGATTTCTTTAGCATTAGCTAAAAGTTCTCCTTCGGCATCTTTAGCAGCAGATTGTTTTACCTTTGCTAGCTCACGCGCCATCTCGCTTTGATTTTCTAATAAGCTTTCTATTTTATTCACTAAATTATCAGGTTTTGTTTTTAACAAAGCCGCACTTTGTTGCAACAAACTCAACTGTTGTTTTAGCTGCTCTAAAACGGCAAGACCTGTAATCGCTTCTATTCTACGCACGCCAGCGCTAACGCCGCCTTCACTTGTGATTTTAAAACTACCAATTTCTGCAATATCGCCACAATGAGTACCACCGCAAAGTTCTATACTATAATCGCCCATTTCAACGACGCGAACGACATCGCCGTACTTTTCGCCAAAGAGTGCCATTGCGCCCATAGCCTTGGCTTCATCAATGGATTTTAATTCTGTTTCGACAGACTGCCCTTTAAATATTTCCCTGTTAACTGCATTTTCAACTTGTTCTATCTCTTCAGGCGTCATTGCCTTAAAATGATTGAAGTCAAAACGTAATTTTTCAGCATTAACGAGTGAACCCGCCTGCGTAATGTGGTCGCCTAAGACATCTCTAAGTGCCTTGTGAAGTAAATGCGTTGCCGAGTGATTGCGCGCAATATTACGTCTACGCTCTACGTCGACAGCAGCACAAGCCGTTGTATCAACACTTATTTTACCAAATTCTAGTTTAGCGTGGTGCATAAAAGTCGGCGTTAAATCTTTTTGCGTATCATAAACTAATGCCTTACCCTCAGCGCTTTGTATAATACCGCAATCGCCTACTTGACCACCACTTTCTGCATAAAAAGGCGTTTGGTCGACTATCATTATAAATTCATCTTTATTATCAATTGTATCAACTAATTGCCCATTTTGCAATAAGGCTAAAATTTTAACGTCGCCATAAGGTGCGTCATAGCCAATAAATTCTGTTTTATAAGAGCTTAAATCGACAGAATTTTCATCCCAGCCTTTAATTTCCGCTGCATTGCGAGCACGCTCTCTTTGCGCTTTCATCTCTTTATTAAAAACTACTTCATCGACTTTTAAATCTTTTTCGCTTAAAATTTCCAAAGTTAAATCAAGAGGGAAACCGTAAGTATCGTAGAGCTTAAAGGCAAGCTCGCCACTGAGCGTATCCTGCCCCCTTTCCTGCATATCCTTTATATATTCATCTAAAATTACTAAACCTTGGTCTATCGTTTTAGCAAATCTGTCTTCTTCTAGAGCAATTACTTTCTTCGTATAATCGCGTCTTTCAATTAAATCAGGATATGCCTCGCCAAAAATGTCAATTACTGTATCGCAAAGTTCTGCTAAAAAGTTATGTTCTATGCCAAGTAAACGACCATGTCTTGCTGCGCGTCTAAGCAAGCGCCTTAATATATAGCCTCTACCTTCGTTATTAGGCGTAACACCGTCCGTTACTAAAAAAGTTACCGCTCTAATATGGTCGCAAATTTTGCGAATTGACGTATCGTCTTTAGCGCTTTTTCCGTATTGTTTTTGAGCTAGGCTAGCAATTCTATTTCTAATCGCTACCATAACATCAATGTCAAAAATAGAATCGACATTTTGCATAAGGCAGGCAACGCGTTCTAAACCCATGCCCGTATCAATATTAGGATTTTCTAATGCTAAGTACTGACCGTCTTGCTGATTAAACTGCGTAAAAACTAAATTCCAAAATTCTACATAACGGTCGCAGTCACAACCCGGTTTACAATTTGGGTCAGAGCAAGCAAATTCCGCCCCTCTATCAAAATAAATTTCACTACAAGGGCCGCAAGGTCCACTACCTGAACCGATTTCCCAAAAATTATCTTCTTTTCCTAAGCGCACAATTCGCTCTGCTGGTACATTTTGTTTATTCAGCCAAATATCATATGCTTCGTCATCATCTGTATAAACAGTAACCCAAAGCTTATCTTTAGGAATTTCTAATTCTTCTGTTACAAAACGCCAAGCGAGGTCTATTGCTCTTTCTTTAAAATAATCGCCAAAAGAAAAATTACCTAGCATTTCAAAAAATGAAGCGTGGCGCGACGTCAAGCCAACATTGTCAATATCGTTTGTTCTAATACATTTTTGACAAGTTGCCATACGCGGTGCTGGCGGTTTTAAAGCACCAGAAAAAAATTCTTTTAGTGGCACCATACCCGCATTAATCAATAACAATGATTTATCATTTTGTGGAATTAGTGGGAATGACGGATGAACCAAGTGTTCATTGTCGCCAAAAAATTGTAAAAATTTACTTCTGATTTCATTTAAACTTAAAGACTGCATACACTCTCCTTAATTAATTGCCCTATCGATAAAACCGCCGCCCAATACTTCATCGCCGTCGTAAAAAGCAAGTGCTTGCCCTGGCGTAACTGCGCGCGCTGGTTTTGTAAATTCTATATAGTATTCATCGCCTATTATTTGCATCGTTGCCATTTGGTCTATTTGACTATGCCTAATGCGCACGCCGATTTTTTTCGGCTTGCTAAAATCCGTATTTGTAATTAAGCGCACTTCACGTGCAATCAAGCCTTTGGCAAAAACATCTTCCGCTTCGCCTAAGACAATATCATTCGTCTGATGATTGATGCTTAAAACGTACATCGGTTTGCCAAATGTAACGCCTAAGCCCTTACGTTGACCAACTGTATAATGGATAATACCCTTATGTTGACCTAAAATATTGCCAGCCATATCGACAAAATTGCCCGTTTTTACGTCGTCAATGCTTTCTAATAAAAAACGCACATAGTCATCATCGGCGATAAAACAGATTTCTTGACTATCGTTTTTATGTGCTATTTCTACATCAAGCTTTTCGGCTATTTTTCTCACTTCTGACTTATCCTTATACTTTGCCAAAGGAAAAATCAAATATTTTAATTGCTCTTGACTAAGCGATGCTAACATATAGGTTTGGTCTTTACGCATCGCTTCTGCTTTGAATAAGCGATAGCGCTGCTGCTCCTCATCATAAAAAAGTTTGGCATAATGTCCTGTTGCCAAATGATAAGCGCCAAGTTCATGCGCCTTTTCTAACAGTGCCCCAAACTTTATATGTATATTACACTTTGAACAAGGATTAGGCGTTTCGCCAAGTTGATAGGAATCGACAAAGTAGTCGATAACCTTTTCTTGAAATTTTTTTTTGAAATCGACGAGATGAAAAGGAATATCTAAATTTTTGCAAACTCTTCTAGCATCATTAACCGCAGCTAAACCACCACAACTTGCCGCATTACTGGCTTCATCATCATCGTCAAATAGCTTCATCATCACGCCTATTACTTCGTAACCAGCTTCTTTTAATAAGTACGCCGCAACCGTGCTATCAACACCGCCAGACATACCAACTACAACTTTATTTTTATCTAACATCGTTCTCTTTCTTTTATATCACAACATCTAACTTTATTCAAATTTGCCGACTTATCCTCATCTAACATATCCTGTAAAGTCATAGATTCTATTACTTCGTCGACGGCAAGGGTAATTCGTTGCCAGATTTTTCGCGTAACGCAGTTCTCAACATAATCACAATCTAATTCATCGTTGTTTAAACATTCTGCTGCTAAAATCGGCCCTTCTAAGGTCTTTAAAATTGCACCTATCGTAATATCGGCAGGTGCTTTTTTCAAAAGATAGCCACCTTTTGCCCCTCTTTTACTAAGGACTAAATCTTTACGCCTTAACGGTAAAATCAACTGTTCTAAGTAGTTGACAGAAATATCCTCTTGGCGCGAAATATAACTTAATGAAACGGGCCCCTTGCCATAATTACGCGCTAAAACAAACATCATTCTCAAGCCATAACGACCTTTAGTAGATAGTATCATTTTTTCTCCTTAATCATAATAGGCTCTCATTAAAATGAAAACTGTAGCGCGAGTTTTACCTTAATATATACCCTTATTCTAGCAATTCAACATATAAAACAGAATTTTTAAGTGAATATTTTATTTTGTCTGTACCTAAATTAGTGCATAAGTCTTGCAATAAGCTGTCAAAATCATCATATTGAAAATTCAATAATATAGTATAGACTTTACTCTGATTATTATTAATGATTTCAATTAGTTCGGCTTCTGAACTAGCCACTAAATTTTTATGTATATAGTAATTATACTGATTTTGTGTGCACTTTGGATAATCTTCTTGTTTCCAATGATGCGTTTTACTCATTTGACTATCGTTTAAATTAAAATAACTATAATCGACAAGCGTTTCATTTTTCAGCTTAACAAGCTCGCCCCAAGTTGCATCGACGTGATAATAATCATCGTCGAGTTTAATTAAATTCCAAGCGTGAGGTCTACTTTCGAGCGCACCGTAAAAAGTGGCATCGCCTGTTATCAGTTCTACATCTAATCCCATCTTGCTAGCATACAAATAAAACAATTCTGCATAAGCTTGGCAAATACCCTTGCCAGTTGTAAACATAGAATTAATCGTATAATTATCCAAACTTTCATCATAGGTAAAGTTTTTGACTAAGTAGTCAAAAATCACTACTTCTTTTTCAAAGTCAGACATTTGTTCATTGGTGTTTTCCGCAATAAACTCGTTAATTTGCTCGGCAATTGCCTGATATTTAACGTAATCACTAGGATTTTTTGCCTTAGTAAGATTTTGATAAATATAAAAATCTCTATATTCTAAACTTAAATCTAAATGATAAATTTTGCCCTTGTTTGAAAGCTGAATTTTATAGGAAAGTAAAGGATTTGGTGATAAAGCAAGAATGTGTTCTTTTATCGCTGTCAGCATTTGTTGGTTATCGTCATCACTAAAAAGATAATCTAAACTAATCTTAGGCTCTAAAATTTTCATTTCCGCATCTATTGCCATCAATAGCTTGGCATACTTCTGTTCATTAACATCTGAATTATCTGCGCTAAAATCAGCGGTATTTTCTAGTCTTTCTATACTTTGGCAAGCGGATAAAAATAAGCTAATGATAATTAAAACAACTACAATAATATTCAACTTTGATTTTTTAATCATATTATTCACTTTCATTGGCAATATTTTTTAACAAACGAAAAGTCTCATCATCTAAAATATCTTCTAAAGTTGGGCGGCTCATATTTTCTTCAAGTAAATTATGTTGTAAATCCTCTTTCATTTTAGTAACTTCTCTTTGCCATTCTTTTGCTGCAACGCGCAGACCGCCGCTACCTAAAATCAAGAGTTGTTCCGCCCAGTCCTGCGTGATAACGCGAACTTGATTACTTTTATCTTGTAAAAGCTTACCAACCAAGCGCTCTATATATGTATCAGCCGTTTCGCCATTTTTGGTAAAAACAATTTCTATATTATTATAAAATATTTGACGCGACTTTGTACTTTCACTTTTTGTGGCATCGTAAACTACTATACCAATTTCTCCTGAATAGGCAGTAAATTCTGACACCAATTCATTCAAATGGCTGCGCGCCGTTTCAAGACTGGTATTGAGATGCCTGCGCAAACTTGAATCTTGATTAATATAATTATAACCATCAACGATTAAATATTTTTTACTGATGCGCCTCATTAAGTTGTCTTCTCCACTCGTACAGTAACAGTGAACTTGCCACAGAAACATTGAGTGAGTTAATAGCGCCCACCATAGGAATATAGCAAGTGTAATCACAGATTTTTTTAATATGCGGACTTAGTCCCTTTTCTTCAGAGCCGCTAACAATAATTTTTTTACCGCTGTAATCGACTTTAGTATAATCGTTCTCGCCCTTGGCATCGGCACCGATGAGCCAAAAACCAGCATCTTTTAATTCTTTTAAGGCATTGCCAAGGCTTTTTACGCGCACAATTTTAACGTGCTCAACAGCGCCTGCCGCCGTTTTAGTAACTGTTGCATTTACCTGCACACTGCGTCTTTCTGGTATCAATACAAAATCAGCACCGACGGCATCGACTGTTCTTAAAATTGAACCAAAATTATGAACATCTGTTAAATCGTTAAGTGCTAATACTAAACAATCTTTTTTCTGACAATTGGTAATAGCGCTCAAATCGAGATAGTCATAAGGCGAAAGATATGCGGCAACCCCTTGATGCGCACTATCGCCTGCCACGCGTTTTAAGGCATCTGGCGTCACTTCTTGCACCATTAAATTACGCTCTTTTGCGAAAACAATTAATTCGTGTACACGTCTTGAACGCTTGCCTTTAGCAATTAAAATTTTATTGATTGTTCGTCCGCCCTTGAGCGCTTCTTCTACTGGATGAATGCCGACGACGTAATCTTCTTTTGGCATACGCTTTGCCTGATGTTTTTTATAGGCAGCGTAAGTCTTTGCAGTCTTTTGTTTTTCTGTTTTCAAATGTTCCTCACTTTATTAGTTTATATTCTTGCACTGGTAACACATAGAGTAAATACACCCTATAGGTTGCCCTATGCCCAAATTCTATGGCAACGCCGCGTCTTTCTGCCAAGGTGATTTGACTTTCACTCGCCTCTTCAATTTTCACAATGCGGCTATTGGTAATCTTTTGCCACCATTCCTTGCCAAAGGCGCGCTCATAAGCGGCGTCAAAAACGGGAATTTCACTCTTAAATTCTGCTGGTGTCGTAAGCATTGCAGGGTCTAGTACTAGGCTTTTGACCAACATAATCACAACCATAATAGCCAGTAATATATACATTAACTTATCTCTGTTCATTGTCACCTTCCAAATAAATAGCAAAGGCAGCGTCCATAATTTCAAGCAAACGCTGCTTTTGATTCAATAAATATAAATAGCCTATAAGTGCTTCAAACCCTGTAGCGTAGCGATAATCCGACAGTTTAGCATTTTTTGGCACCGTCGCTGATTTAGCGTTGCGACCGCGTTTTAACACCGCTTGCTCTGCTTCTGTTAAGCTGTCAAAAAGTTTAATTGCCGCATTTGCCTGAGCAGAAGCCTTAACGCATTGTACCTTTAACTGATTGAGTTTATTGCTGTTCATACGCGGGTACTTGGCAATAAATTTATTCCTAATATAAAGGTCGTAAACGCCATCGCCAATATAGGCAAGGCTGATTACAGGCATTTGTCTTACAAGGCTTATATCAAGTTGTTCATCAGTCCATAAATCCAAATTATTATCCTTAATAAATTTCTTATCAACGATTGAAACTCTATTTTTACGCGTTTGAAACAAAGCGCACTTGCGGAAATCCCATCAGGTATATAGCTTTTACCTAGGGGGCGCAAACCGTTTTATAAAGCGCCCCTGCGGCAAAACTATATACCTGCTGCCGCCCGTGCACTTTTGACAAACGCTATGATAGCTTAATTCTTACTGATAAGTCCAAGTCGTACCATTTTCTGTGTCAGTTAGTATAACGCCAAGTGCAGCTAGTTCATCTCTAATTTGATCAGATAATTCGTAATTTTTTGCTTGTTTTGCAGCGGCGCGTTCGGCTATTAGTTGTTCTATTTTTTCGCCGTCGATAGCAGTATTATCTTTTTTGACAGTATTGTCTACTAATAAATCCAAAGACAAGACTTTGTCAAATTCAGCAATTAGATGTGCCTTTTCGCCGTCTGCAATATTGCTTTTCAAGACATCATATACCACTGTCAAAGCATTTGCCGTGTTTAAATCGTCAGCAAGCGCCGTTTTAAATGCTTTTAAAAGTTCTTCGCCATTATCGCTCAATGTAGCTTTTTCATAATTGGCAAGTGCCAGCGTTTTCTTTTTCAATTTTTGATAAGCGCTTTGTGCCATTGCCAACTTATCAAAGCTAAAGGCAAGCTGTTTTCTGTAATGAGAACCCAAGCAATAAAAACGATATTCTAGCGGACTGTAGCCTTCTTTAGTTAGCAGTTCTAAGGTTAAAAAATCGCCCTTAGATTTACTCATTTTACCCCTATTATCAATCAGAAATTCAGCGTGCCACCAGTATTTAACCCAAGGCTTGCCTGTATAACTTTCACTTTGTGCGATTTCGTTGGTATGATGAACGGGTATGTGGTCGACCCCGCCGCAGTGAATATCAAGCATCTCGCCTAAGGCTTTCAGCGAAATAACAGAGCACTCTATATGCCAGCCTGGATAGCCTTCGCCCCAAGGCGAATCCCATTTCATCGCCTGATTGTCAAACTTTGACTTTGTAAACCACAGCACAAAATCCTGCGGATTTTTCTTATTGCTATCAACAGTGACTTCATCTCGTTTTGCCGTCTGCAAAGTCTCTAAATCGAGTTTTGATAACTTAGTATAATCGGCAAAAGTTGAAATATCAAAATAGACATTGCCGCCTGCAAAATAAGTATGCCCTTTTTCTTCTAATACTTTAATAAAATCTATATAATCAGCAATGTGGTCTGTCGCTTTTTCAATGATTTCAGGTTTTTTATTATTTAATTTTTCCATATCAGCAAAAAAGGCATCCGTATAAAACTCTGCCACTTGCCAAACGGTTTTATGCTCGCGCTTTGCGCCTTGTAGCATTTTATCCTCGCCGTCATCGGCATCGGATTCTAAATGCCCAACATCTGTCACATTCATGCAGCGTTTGACATCATAACCTAAAAAGCGCAAGCTTTTTTCTAAAATATCCTCGCTAATATATGTGCGAAGATTGCCTATATGCGCATAATTATAAACCGTTGGACCACAGGTATACAGTTTGACGCAGTCGTCATTATATGGCTCAAAAACTTCTACTTCTCTGCTGAGACTATTATATAAATTCAGTTCCATAAAACTCCTATAAATTTTGTTATTACATAGTTAAATAATAAAAGTCGTGTCATTCAGAGAAGGAACGCAGTGACGACGTAGGAATCTTACGGCTTTTATTATTAACTCGCGTTAAGATACCTACGTCACTTTGTTCCTCAGTATGACAACGCGAGTTTAGCTAAATAGTTAATAAAACAGTTAACTATTTAAGACTTTATTAATTCTGTAGGCAACTTTATCTTTACCAAGTATCATCAATAAATCTGCCATATCAATACCGTGCGTTTGACCGCTTAGGGCAACTCTAATTGTCATAAAGAGATTTTTGCCCTTATAACCAGTCGCTTTTTGTACTGTTTTAAAAGGCGCTTTGGCATTTTCAGTAGTAAATTCATCTATTTCCTCTAGCGCTTCAAGATAAGCTTCAAGCACAGGTCTAACGTGTTCGGCATCCAGTAAAGCTTTTGTTTCATCATTTTCAAATACTACATCACTAGCAATATAAGTTTCTGCAAGCGTAGCAAAATCTTCTAATACCGTTACTCTTTCTCTAGCTGCATTAACAACTAAACGCGTCCATTCGCGCATAGTATCCACTTCATCAGCTCTGTAAATACCCGCTTTCAACATAAAAGGAATCACTAAATCGACGAGTTTATCGACATCGTAATTTTTAATATACTGGGCATTCATCCAGTTTAATTTATCAATATCAAAAACAGCAGGCGATTTAGACAAACGACTTTCGTCAAATTGCGCAATAATTTCATCCAATGACATAATTTCGTTTTCGCCCTCTGGGCTCCAACCCATTAATGCCACAAAATTAAGTAAGGCTTCTTTTAAATAGCCCTTAGCGATAAAATCTTCAACCGCAACATCGTCCTGTCTTTTTGACAATTTTTTCTTTTCTTTATTCAAAATTAACGGTAAGTGAATGTAATTCGGTACATCCCAGCCAAGCGCTTTGTAAAGGCAAATGTGCTTAGGTGTAGACGACAGCCATTCCTCGCCACGTACGACATCCGTCACGCCCATTAAATGGTCGTCGACGACAACAGCCATATGATAAGTTGGGAAACCATCCGCTTTCAATAAAACTTGGTCGTCGAGTTCACGCGTATTAAAAGTCACTTCGCCGCGTACGGCATCGTTAAATGTAATATCTTCTTCTTCAGGTAAGCGTAAACGGACGACATACTTTTGCCCTTCGGCAATGCGCTTTTTCGCTTCGTCTAAATCAATCGTTTTACAAAGACCATCATAGCGCGGCGTTTCGCCATTTTTCTTTTGTTCCGCCCTTACACTGTCTAGCCTATCCTTAGAACAGAAGCAATAATAAGCGTGTCCACTTTCGATTAATTGCTCTATATATGGTTGATAAATATCCAAACGCTTTGATTGAATATATGGTTGTGCTTCGCCTACTTCTTCAATCTCGCCCGCGTCGTTAATAAATGGACCTTCGTCGTGAACCAAACCAAGTCCAGTCAACGTTTCTATCAACTTTTTCGTCGCATCGCCAACAAGGCGACCCTGATCTGTATCCTCTATTCTTAAAATATATTTACCGTCGTACTTTTCCGCCAATAAATAATCATATAAGCATGTTCTTAAACCCCCGATATGTAAATAACCAGTTGGGCTCGGCGCAAATCTAACTTTCATAAATCCTCCTTAAATACCCCTACCATTTTACCACATCAAAGCCAAACTGTCTATACTGATACGATAAAAGGCTGATGATGGCGTATTTATTAAATAATGAAGCGTGAATTTATATCGTCAATTACTACAATGATTTTTCTCGCAACGTCAATTTTACCATCAAACAACTTAATAATATTACCATTTTGCGTAAATGGATATTCGTTTAACAAGTTTTTATCAATACTGCCATTTCTAATTATATAATCAACAATTAATTTCACAAAATTAATTTGCTCGCTATTTAAACTTTCATCAGATATAAACTCTGAAAAGAGTTCATTTGCCGTTTTTGCTTCAAGTCCAACCATTTTACTGACAATACTTAATAATGATTGTTTACCAAACTCTTTTTCAAAATCAGACTTTGTACCAAGCTTTTGCCACAACACTTGTTCAAAATACTCTATGTCACTAGTTGTCAATTCTTTGTTATTTCGCAATTTATATATTGCTAAATCATCTTTATGCTCACGCATATAGTTTGCTACTTTTTTTCTGTAGCTTTCCATATCGTTAACGCTATATTCGCCGTCACTAGTGCTGACAGACAAAATTTCATCTTGAAAATCCGTAAAATAAATTTGCTTAGCATTACTATCTAAAAATTTAATCAAATCTCTTAGCGCAAGTCTAACGATTTCATACTCAAATATATCGGCATTGTCAAAATATTCATCCGTCTGTATTTCTTCAATTATTTTTTGTTGTGCTTTTACTTTACTAATAGTACCTTTACTGGCAAGCTTTGCCGCCGTGCGAATGAGTTTCTTTTGGTGTCTAGTACTAGATTCTCTTTTTATTTCTGCCAACTCTATGGCATACATTAAATAATCAAACCTTTTTGCGAGTTCATCATCATCTATAGGCAAGATAATTGGCGCTATATGTTCTTCTAATTCTCTAACATCTGTGTCACTAAGATTACTAAATCTCTCTATTTTATTAAACTTATGCAGATATTTCAAATTCAATCTTACATTAAACTTGGTTTCATCAACAACTTTAATTTCACTAACAACTTCATCAATAAGAGATTTTCTATGTTCAATATAGTCGTCCTTTTGATAATCTATATGTTGAAGTTCTTTAATAATATTAACGCGAATAGCAAATAATCTCTCTGTCAATGATTTTACAATTTTAGCTTCTACGCCATTTTTATTCGCTCTAAAGAAATCAAAATTGCCACAATAATCAAATATTCTAAACTTTTGTTTATGCAGCCCTATACCAAATAAATCGTCACAAAGCCTTGTTCCCCTACCTATCATCTGCCAAAACTTCGTCTTTGAACGAACTTTTTTGAAAAATACAAGGTTAAGTATTTCTGGTATATCAATACCTGTATCTAGCATATCGACAGATACAGCAATCTGTGGAAGCTTTGTCTTCACTTCAAAATCGTCCATTGTCTTTTCTACATAATTAATGCCTGTATAAATAGCTTTGGCGAAATCACCATGATATTCTGGATATAAGGCATTAAATCTATCAACTATAAATTCCGCATGTTTTTTATTTTTAGCAAAAATAATCGTCTTACCAAGTTTGTCGCCACCTTCCAGCTTCAATCCCTTTGTCATCAGTTCCTCTATAACAGTATCAACTGTACTTTTATTAAATAAGAAGCTATTTAAATCTTCACTGCTAATATCTCTGACATCATCATCAAAAGTATCTTCAAATTCTTCTTTTTCCGCATCAGATAAATCATCGTAGTGTATACCTTCTTCTAAAAATTTCAGCTTCGTTTCTATACTATCATAAGGAACTAAATATTCATCTTCTACCGCTTCAGTAAATTCATAGGCATAAGTCGGTACATTATTTTCAAGGTCAAAGATAGAATATGTATTTTTATCAATATCACTTTTCGGTGTAGCAGTTAAACCCAAAAGATTGGCATCAAAGTAATTAAAAATCTCTTGATATTTTTTGTAAATACTTCTATGACTTTCATCAATAATAATTAAATCGAAATGACCAATTCTAAATATTTTTTCATTATCCTTAGTTTTAACTTCGTCTATCGCATTCATCATTGTCGGATAAGTCGAAAAGACCATCCTGCTTTCTGGACTATCCTTGCTATCAAGCAAGTTGCAAAGCGACAGCTCAGGTAATAACAATTTAAAATTCTTCTTCGCCTGCTTCACAAGTGCTTTTCTATCTGCTAAAAATAAAATGTTTTTAGCCCATTCATTTTTCATTAAAACATCGGCAATGGCAATAGCCGTTCTCGTCTTTCCAGTACCCGTAGCCATCACAAGCAATGATTTACGGCTACCCTTTTGCATATTTTCACAGACAGCAGTTATCGCTGCCTTTTGATAATATCTATCCACAATATCAGTGTTTATTTCTATATTATGTAAAGACTTTTTATATTTTCTTTGGTAATGTAAACTCTCTAAATCTTCTTTACTGTATATACCAGCTATCACCCTTTCAGGATATGCTTTGTCATCCCAAATATAGTAATCAAAACCATTGGTATAAAAAATCACTGGTCTAATGCCATATTGTTTCTCCAAAGCATTGGCATATAACTGCGCCTGAATTTTACCCACGCGCGGGCTAGCGCTCGTCTTTTTCGCTTCAACTACCGCTAGTGGTTTACCATTATCGCCAAATAAAACATAATCAGCATAGCCAATGCCACTATCAGTTGGCATGCCGTCAAGTTTCACTTCTTCTATACAATTTGTGCCTATCACCCAGCCAGCTAATTCAAGCTCTAAATCGATATACATCTTGCGTGTCTTAAATTCAGAAAGCTCATCGACATTAAATTCTCTCGTTTTCGTATTATTAAGGCGCTTCTCTGTATTAATAAGCCTTAGCTCTTGATTTTCCTTAATAACCTCTTCAAGCTTTCTATCTTTTTCACCAAGTTTTTCATTTAAAGCTTCAAGTTCAGACTTTGTCTTTTCTTCACTTTCGCTATCAGCAACTAAAGTTTCGTCAAAATCTAACTCTTCGTATTCGTCAGAATAACAATAATCTATCCATAAAACAAATTCAAATAAATTTCTTAGCGAAAGCATAGCCTCTGCTTTTTTAACAGGAACAGAAGTATGTACCGCTTTATTGCCTAGCTTTTGTATAAATTTAAGCATAGGGAACAAATCGTGGTCAATAATTGATTTGAATGTTCTATCGTGAATTAAAGAAGCAAGATTATCTCTATAAGGTGCCTTGAGTTCGTCATCATAAGAAAAAACCCACTTAACAGCAAGTTCAAGTGCCCTACGCGCAAGAATAGCCGTGTTAGAATAAGAAACCCTCATCCCCTTTTCCGCTTCAATACACGCAATAGTAAACTCTTTATATTTCACTTCTTTCTTCAAAAAATCAAAATTGCAACACATAATTGCTCCTTTTAATCAAACAACTCACCCTTAAATGCCCTTTGCATTAAATTATTATAATTATCTTCCAGTAACTTCAGCGAATTTTCTAAGCGTTCCTTTTGCACCTCAATCGCCTCAACCTTTCCTGCAAACTCTTTTTGGAGAGAAAGTGGGGGGGCGAGGATTTTAATGTTTCTAATTGCATCCTTATTAATAGTTTTAGTAACAGTACCTTTGATTTTAGACTTTATGATTTTTTCTCCTGTTACAGTATTAAATAAATAAAACAAATAAATGTGTTTTAACTTGCTATTTGTTCTTATCAAAAATTGATTCATCCCTAAGGAAACCTTCTGTTGTAAATCAGGCATTATATAAACAGAGCCTGCACTACCAATCTTGTTAATAATAATATCTCCAGCATATACTTTTGATTTTTCTAAAAAATCGTATGCTGATTTATCTATATATTTAACATTCTCATCATAATTATTATTCTCTAAATCTATAGTTCTAACCATTAAAGCGTATGATTTTTTATCTAACAATTCAACTTTTTCTCTTAATATTTTATAACTTCCATTAGCATGATAATCACTTAACACCTCAATATAATCACCGAATTTCTTAACTTCCCACCCCTTTTCATTTTTAATAGGGTCGCCAAACATCTGATAAAAAATCGATTCCGTCAACTCATTCAGTAAAGAAACCTGCTCTTTTCGCTTATCAATTAAAGCTTGCGCTTTATCTAAGACTTGAACGATTTTTTGTTGGGTTGATAAAGATGGAACTGGAATTTTAATATCCTCTATATATTTTTTTGATATATGCTTTAATCCTGCTCCTTTAAATCCTCTCTCTAATATATAAATATTTCCCTTTAAAAACAAGTAAACATATTTTGAATTAATTTTATTTATATTATTATTTTTTAAAACTAAACAATCTGTTGATGCAGAAAATTTTCCAACAGAATAATGTATACTAGCATTTCCACCTGTTCCAAATATTAATGCTTCATCTTCTATTTCATATGAATTTAAATATTTACTAACAATGGAACTGGAAGTATAAAATGGATACTGTCCATATTCTAAGCCTGCCCCTGCTTTTATTTTCGATTTTTTAAAAAAAGTAAATACATCTCTAATTTTTAATAATTCAAACATTTTACTTTACTCACTTTTCTATTTATGCTTTATTGTGGCTATTCAGTCAAATAGTAAAAACCGTGTCATTCAGAGGAGGAACGACGTAGGAATCTTACGGCTTGATAATTATTTTAACAAATAAATTGTTAGCTGTATAAAAATTAATACGCGAACGTCGAAAGCGAGAAAACATTTCTATTGTACTCCAAAGCGTTGGTTCGCGTAGTGATTTTTATACACAACAATAGCCAATTATTTCAATCGCAAACTAATCAATTAGCGTAGTGATGTTCACACGCTACTTCACCCATTTTTCTAACTCACCAAGAGAGTCAAGTATTTCATTTTCCAACTGCCTGATATTTGCCAATATCACCTCAGGTGCGTCATACTCCACTTCTTCGTATTCTATTTCCTTATACTTATTAATCGACAAATCATAATCATTGTCAGCAATTTCTTCCTTCGTCACCAAAAACGACTTCTCTGTTCTCTTTCTATTAACTTCTTTTTCAAGATTATTATATCTCTGAATAATTTCATCGATGTCATTTTCTTCAACTGGATTTCTTTTATCATCAAGGCTAAAGCCATCTGCCTGCATATCATAAAACCAGACTTTATCTGTTCCGCCAGAGCCCGTTTTCGTGAAAATAAGAATAGCAGTAGATACCCCCGCATAGGGTTTAAACACACCACTAGGCATAGAAATAACCGCTTCCAATTGATTATGCTCGACAATTTCTTTTCTAATTGATTTATGTGCTTTTGAACTGCCAAATAATACACCATCAGGAACTATAGAAGCACAGCGACCCCCGATTTTTAAGGTGCGCAAAAACAAAGCCAAAAATAATAACTCCGTCTTTTTCGTTTTACACGTTTTAAGTAAATCAGCCGATACACTATCATAATCAAGCGAACCCTTAAATGGGGGATTAGCAAGTACTAAGGTGTATTTTTCCTTATCTTTATTGGACTCTGAAAGCGAGTCCCTATATTCAATATTAGGACTGCTGACACCATGTAGCATCATATTCATTGCACCAATTCTAAGCATCGTTCTATCCATATCATTGCCAAAAAACATATGCTTGCTATAGTGCTCTTTTAATCTGGGATTAGTAAATAAATCCTTATTATTCTCTCTTATATATTCACCTGCTGCAACTAAAAATCCTGATGAGCCTGCCGCTGGGTCACTTATAATATCATTTGGCGTAGGTTTAAGCAATTCAACCATCATTTTGATAATATGTCTAGGTGTTCTAAATTGACCATTCGTGCCAGAATTAGATAATTTTGAAAGTAAATGTTCGTATAAATCACCCTTAGTATCATTTCCTAACAAACCATCTTTTATAGTTAATTCGTCAATATTTGTGACAATCTTTTCTAACATTTGCGGTGTAGGAATCATAAAAAGCGCGTCACTCATATATTTGCTAAAGGCAGAGTCTTCATCAGAGTGCATGGTCTTAATAAAAGGAAAAACCTCATTAGAAACGACATCATACATCTTTTCTGCGTTCATTTCACTAAAATTATGCCAACGTAAAT
>PDWI01003770.1_pt1 | contig 21059 bp, 22 predicted proteins | sample 1430891 | NCBI WGS metagenome assembly PDWI01 (sample SAMN01162508, study PRJNA174530) | Oral metagenome, whole genome shotgun sequencing project. | biome: Marine environment; feature: Marine mammal; material: Swab sample of the gingival sulcus; isolation source: swab sample of gingival sulcus... | reverse complement strand
TACCGGTAACAACGGTTCCTCTTCCACTTATCGTAAAAACATCTTCTATAGGCATTAAGAAATCTTTATCTACAGGCCTCTGAGGCAAATCAATATAAGAATCAACAGAATCCATTAACGCCATTATACTCTTATTCCATTCACCTTCAGGATTACCATCACTTTCCATACTCTTCAATGCACTTCCTCTAGTAATAGGAATATCATCTCCTGGGAAGTCATATTCACTTAAAAGCTCTCTGATTTCTAATTCTACCAAATCAAGCAATTCTTCATCATCCACCATATCGCATTTATTCATAAATACTACTATTTTAGGAACATTAACCTGCCTTGCCAAGAGAATATGCTCTCTTGTTTGAGGCATTGGACCATCTGCCGCACTAACAACAAGTATTGCACCGTCCATCTGCGCAGCTCCGGTAATCATATTCTTTACATAGTCGGCATGACCGGGACAATCTATATGAGCATAGTGCCTCTCTTTAGTATCATACTCAACGTGTGAAATCTGAATTGTAATACCTCTTTCTTTTTCTTCAGGAGCATTATCAATACTCCAAAAATCACGATAATCTACATTAGAACCTTCTGCATTGCTTAATACTCTGGTAATCGCTGCTGTCAAAGTTGTCTTACCATGATCAACATGACCTATTGTACCAATATTAAGATGTGGCTTTGACCTATCAAATTTTTCTTTTGCCATCTCCGGCCTCCTTCTTAAATAAACTTTCCAAAACAATAACAACAGCCCTCGACCAGACTTGAACTGGTGACCTTATCCTTACCAAGGATACGCTCTGCCAGCTGAGCTACGAGGGCAGGAAAGCGGGAGACGAGATTCGAACTCGCGACCGATAGCTTGGAAGGCTAACGCTCTGCCAGCTGAGCTACTCCCGCAACCTGGGCAGGGGCGGATTCGAACCACCGAAGACTAAGTCAACGGGTTTACAGCCCGTCCCATTTGACCGCTCTGGAACCTGCCCAAACACTATCTTAAATTACAAGATAAATCAAAGCTGGCGAAGGGACTCGAACCCCCAACCGGTTGATTACAAATCAACAGCTCTACCAATTGAGCTACACCAGCTTACAATACTTTTTTTACATACTTATCTGTAAATAAAATTTTTATTGATTGAAAGATTGTACAATAATTTAGATACAATTGCAACACTTTTTTTTATTTTTTTGTATTTTTCTTTTTTAGACTATAGTTATATAATAATATATATGAATAATAAATTATACTTTATCTTTATATTAATTACTACTATTATATCATTTAGCTCTTGCTCTAAAACAGAAAAATCTAGCAATACTATAATTTATCTAATGGGAGACAGTCTTACTGCAAGTAATTATGGAGATTATACCAAACACTTTAAAAAATTTCTTTTAAAAAGAAAATTATATTCTTATAAAGCTTTTACCCTAGCAAGACCAGGAAATAACACAAAAGAGTATTTAGCTTTTTTAAAAGATAAAATAAAAAATATTAAACCAGTCAAATACAAAGTAAATAAAGCAATATTTGTCTTGCTTCTTGGGACTAATGATGTCAGGATTGACGGCGATAACTTATCTCTTTCTCAGTTTAAATCTAACTATAAAGAGATAATTAAAATTATCAGAAAGAATTTTAGAAAAATTAACACAAAAATATATTTAGTAACACCTCCTCCAATATTTAATGCCGACCTATACACATTTACCAAACAATCTTCCAGAAGAATAGAGGAAGAGATTGTACCTGCTGTTAAAAAACTTTGCTTATCAGAACACACAAAGCTTATAGACCTAAACTCATTTTTAAAAAAAAATCCAAAATTAATTCCCGGAATTCATCCAACTCCTCAAGGTTATTTTGCCATGAGTAAGTTTATCTTTAATTCAATTTTTGAAACTAAAGTAATTTTAGGGAAAAAAATAATTCTATAAAAATTATATTTATGTTATTATCAAATTATGTATAAACAGACAAAGTGTTTTGTAAAATTATTACTATTCATAATTATTATTGTTTTTATATCTTCATGCTCTTCTTTTAAATACAGAGATATATCTTCATATAAAGGAAAAGACTTTAAAGAATTTCAAAGAGGGGTTGCTTCGTGGTACGGAAGAGACTTTCACGGGAGAAGAACGGCAAACGGTGAAATTTATAATATGAATAAACTCACTGCAGCACATAAAAGATTGCCTTTTAACACCTTAGTTAAAGTTGAAAATTTGGATAATGGTAAATCGGTTATAGTAAGAATAAATGACAGAGGTCCTTTTGTAAAAAGAAGAATTATCGATTTATCAAAAAAAGCAGCAAAACAAATATCTATGATAGGAAGAGGAACAGCAAATGTTATTTTAAAAATTGTAAATCCTGAAAAAAAATCATATATCAATAATAATAAGCAAGCAGATAAGGTTTATTTTATAGTCCAAAGTGCAGCATTTTCTCGATACGACAATGCACAAAATCATTTAAAAGAATTATCTCATTTAATAACAGCACCATTTTTCATTATTAAAGAGGATAATCTTTATAAAACACAGAGTTATAAAATAAGGTTTAAACAAGAAGCATTAATACTCAATAAATATCTAAAAGAAAAAGGATACAATTCTTTTATAAAGAGTTACTTAAAATAAAAAAAACAAAGCCTAAAAGCAATTAAAATTAACGGGCTTACTTTTTATTAACTAAGTCCAATATTATCTTTGGTATATCGCAATTGTCTATATGTTTGGAAAACTTATCGCTCCCATAAGCACTTACGCCTACAGAAACACCGCTATGAGAAGTACTTGACCAAGCAAAGCCCAATCTTTTGGCAATAATATCATTAAGGGTGATTGCCAAAGGATCATAAACTCCGTAAAGTACTTTTTTCTCTTTTACACTTTTATATCCGGCTACATAATCAAAAGCATTTTTTATACGACTTAATTCCTTTGGCGTTAAAGTCAAATATTTGTTATTATCTTTTTCATTAATGCTCATACTATAAGTTTCTTTTATTAACTTTAAAATCTCTTTAAATTGTGCTTCTTTGTCTAATTTTTTAAAACTCTTTTCCTTTAAAATTTTACTGCTTAAAAAAGTAAATTTTTCTCCGCTTACTTTTTGTTTGTCAATAACATCAAAGAAGAGTTTATATTTAGTAAGGTTTCTACCTAAAGTACAGGCACCACATTCATGATCTGCGGTTACAACAATTAAAGTTTCATCAGGATACTTCTTGGCAAACTCAACAGCACAAGCAATAGCATTGTCAAAGTCAATAATTTCCTTTACTACAGTGGCACTGTCGTTCTCATGGCAAGCCCAATCTATTTTACCGCCCTCAAGCATCATAAAGAATTTACCTTTTTTTACAAGCCTGTCTATGGCTGATCGACAAATTTCCTTTAAGGATAAATCTCCCTCTTTTCTGTCTATGGCATAAGGAAGACTTGTACCCGAAGCAGGTGTTTTTGGTGCAAGATATATTTTCTTATTCTTTGGAGCATTTAAAATCTCTTTTGTTGTATTAACAAGGAGATAATCCCCACCCTTTAAAATTTCTTGAGCTTTAGTTTTCTTTAAACCGCCACTAGCCAAAAAATCCGGTCTAAAAGTAGCTAAATCTTTAGCTATATTAACATAATCTTTTCTCTTTGCTCTATGTGCATAGAAACATGCAGGTGTGGCATGATCAATGGATACCGATGTTATTAATGCTATTTGAAAGCCCTTATCTCTTAATTTCTCAGCTAAAGTCCTGTCTTTTATCTTTAAGTTCTCATCTAAGGCTACAGTACCATTCTTTGTTTTATATCCGCTTCCTAAAGCCGTAGCAGCAGCGGCAGAATCAGTAATATAAGAGTCATAGCTAAAAGTAGAGGCAAGACCTTGTACGGGCAACATGCTCATATTAAGCTTTTTTCTGCCTATATAATTACCTTTGCTTTCCAAATAAGAGAGATAGTATTCCGTACCTTCCACTTGTGCACGCCCCATGCCATCACCAATAAAATAAAAGATATACTTTATATCTTTAGCATTCAAAGAAAAAAATGAAAATAAAATAATCAAAAACAGCAATCTCTTAAGCATTGTATCTCCTTAAAGAATAATTTGTCAGAACTATATAAAAGTTATTAATCTGCCATTATTTGTAAAATTTCTAATTTACAACTAAGCTCTCTCTCTTTTTTTAAAAATTCATCTAATTTCTCAACTTTCTTACTATCTTTACTTGCAGAATCTATCTCTTTTTTTATATCTGATAACTCTTGACTTATTTTAGCCTTGTCCATATCTTCCGCAGCTTGAATATTATTGCTCAATAACACGGCTTTATTATCATTTAGTTCAAAAGAACCGTCTTCAATATAAAAATAATGTTGTTTTTCTTTACTATCAAGATATCTCATCTTGCCACTTTTCAACAAGGTTATATAAGGCAAATGATTATATAATATACCAGTTTCCCCTTTATATGCAGGGATATAAAGCTCTTTCACTTTTTCCCTAATGGAACTACCAGAAGCACTAATAACTTCCAATTCTATATAATTTTCCATTATACACCCATTTTTTTGGCTTTTTCTACCGCCTCTTCAATTCCTCCGACCATATAAAAAGCTTGCTCGGGTAAATGATCATAATCTCCGTTACAAAGACCTTTAAAGCTTCTGATTGTATCCTCTATTTTTACATACCTACCTTCCATTCCTGTAAATTCAGCAGCAACATGAAAAGGTTGAGACATAAATTTCTGTATTTTTCTAGCTCTGGAAACTATTATCTTATCTTCATCGGATAACTCTTCCATACCTAAGATAGCAATAATATCCTGTAAGTCTTTGTATCTTTGTAAAATCTCTTTGACCTTAACCGCTACCTCATAATGTTCTTTACCTATTATTTCGGGATCTAAAATCCTTGAATAAGATGCCAAAGGATCCACCGCAGGATAAATAGCCATTTCCGTTAAAGCTCTGGAAAGGTTAGTTGTTGCATCAAGATGAGCAAAAGTTGTTGCGGGTGCAGGATCAGTATAGTCATCGGCAGGAACATAAATAGCTTGAACAGAAGTGATTGAACCTTTCTTGGTTGAGGTAATTCTTTCTTGCATTTCACCCATTTCCGTTGCTAAGTTTGGTTGATAACCAACAGCTGAAGGCATTCTTCCCAAAGTAGCGGAAACTTCCGAACCAGCTTGAGTAAACCTAAAGATATTGTCAATAAAAAGTAATGTATCCAATCCCTCTTCATCTCTAAAATGTTCGGCAACGGTCAAGCCTGTCAGAGCAACTCTTAACCTCGCTCCAGGTGGCTCTGTCATCTGACCATAAATAAGTGCTGTTTTATCTATAACTCCTGACTCTTTCATCTCAAGGATTAAGTCATTTCCTTCTCTTGTCCTTTCCCCTACTCCTGAGAAAACAGTTAATCCGCCGTGATGTTTTGCGACATTATTAATCATTTCCATGATAAGAACAGTTTTACCAACACCGGCACCGCCAAATAATCCTATTTTACCGCCTTTCAAATAAGGCTCCAATAAGTCTATAACTTTAATTCCAGTCTCAAACATCTCCATAGAAGTATCCTGTTCTTCAAGACTGGGTGCTTTTCTATGTATAGGTTTTCTTGTCTTTGTATTTATTGGTCCTAATTGGTCAACAGGATCTCCAGTAACATTTAAAACTCTGCCCAGAACTTCTCTTCCTACAGGAACGGAAATTGGCTCTCCCGTATCATAAGCTTTCATACCTCTGATTAAACCATCGGTAGGATCCATAGATACTGTTCTTACTCTATTTTCCCCCAGATGAAACTGAACTTCAGTAATAATTTTCATTTCCTCTGCTGTTTCAAAACCTTCCGAAACTATTTCCAAAGCATTGTATATCTCAGGTAACTCTCCTTCCGGAAATTCTACATCAACAACAGGACCTATTATTTCAATAACTCGTCCAACATTTTTATACTCTTTATTATTACTCATTATCATTTCCTCCTATTTATTAAGAGCCTCTGTAGCAGTTATTATTTCCAATATTTCATTTGTTATGGCTGCTTGCCTTAATTTATTCATGGTTAAAGTCAAATTATTAATCATTTCTCCTGCATTCTTTGTTGCCAAATCCATTGCCATCATTCTTGCAGTATGTTCAGACACCAAAGATTCTAATAAAACATTAAAAATTATCGATTCTAAATATTTTGGCAAAAGAAATCTAAAAATATCTTCGGGTTCAGGCTCAAAGATATATTCTTTTGCATCAAAAACAGGTTGATTCTCTTCACTTTCCTTATCATCTGTTTTTAAAGGAAAAATTTCTTTTTTGACTACCTCTTGGCTACCGGCAGAGATATAGTGGGTATATAAAAAACTTATGGAAGAAACCACTAAAGGTTCTTCTTTTTCATCTAATTTAATTCCATTCTCCCATATTTCTTTTAGATAATCAGATAGAAGCAAAGAAGATTGAAAACTTAAATTATTCATTAGTGAATCATAAAGGACATATCCTTTTTCATGATACTTTTTTATATACTTACATATCTTCTTACCTACAGCTACAATAAAAGCCCCATCCGCTATTTCACTTTCAGTTCCTTTTATAATATGAGAATTAAATGCACCACAAAGACCTTTCTCTCCACTCACAGCTACAACAACCTTTTGACCTTCTTCTCTTTCTTCCAAAAGAGAGAAATCATTGCTATCTATAACACCGGCAATCCTCTTTAACATAGCCTCAGTTTTTAGCAAGTAAGGTCTTGACTTATTTAATTCTCCCAAGCTTCTACGTAACTTTGCGGCAGAAACCGTTTTCATTGCTCTCGTAATTTTTTGGGTATTCTTTACAGAGCCTATCCTACGCCTTAAATCTATTAAGTTGCCAGACATTATTTATCCAAATATACTTTAAATTCTTCCACAAATGTTTTCATCGCCGAATGTATCTGTTCTTCCAATTCCTCACTTAACTTCTTCTTCTCTCTGATTTCTCTTGCCAAATCACCATGATTTTTATCAAAGTATTCAAATAATTTCTCTTCAAAATATTTTATTTGCTCTACTTCAAATTCATCAAGATATCCTTTAGTTCCGGCAAAGATAATTAATATTTGCTTATCAACACTCATAGGAACACCCTGACCCTGCTTTAAGAGCTCAGAAAGTCTTCTTCCTCTAGCCAATTGTTGCAATGTTCCCTTATCCAAATCAGAACCAAATTGAGCAAAAGCAGCTAATTCTCTAAACTGAGCCAACTCCAATTTCAATGAACCGGCTACCTGTTTCATCGCCTTTATTTGAGCACTTCCTCCAACCCTTGAAACTGAAATACCCACATCCAAGGCAGGTCTTTGACCAGAGTTAAAAAGTTCTGGTAAAAGATAAATTTGACCATCGGTAATTGAAATAACATTAGTAGGAATATAAGCTGAAACATCAGAAGCTTGAGTTTCAATTACGGGCAGTGAAGTCAAGGAGCCTCCTCCTTTCTCTTTACTCATTTTAGAAGCCCTTTCAAGTAATCTTGAATGAAGATAAAAAACATCTCCAGGATATGCTTCACGACCGGGCGGTCTTCTCAATAACAATGAAATTTCTCTGTAAGCTGCAGCATGTTTTGATAAGTCATCATAAACTGTCAAAGCATGCCCTCCCCTATACATAAAGTACTCTCCCATAGCACAACCGGCATAAGGAGCAATATACTGCATGGAAGCAGGAGATGAAGCCGAAGCAACAACCACAATAGAATACTTCATTGCGCCTGTTTCTTCAAGTTTCTTTATTACTTGAGCAATAGTTGACTGCTTCTGACCTATTGCAACATATATACAAATCACTTTTTCTTCTTTTTGATTTATGATGGTGTCTATAGCTATTGTTGTTTTTCCTGTCTGCCTGTCCCCGATAATCAATTCTCTTTGACCTCTTCCTATAGGGACCAAAGCATCAATAGCCTTGATACCAGTTTGCAAAGGCTCTTTAACCGGCTCTCTTGCCGTAACACCAGGTGCTATAGCTTCTACAGGCATATATTTATCTGCAATTATCGGTCCTTTATCATCCAATGGTTTACCTAAAGGATCAACAACTCTTCCAATCAAGCCATTACCGGTAGGAACAGAAATAACACGTCCTGTTCTTTTAACTATATCTCCCTCTTTTACATGATGTGCTTCACCAAGAATAATGGCACCGACATTGTTTTCTTCAAGGTTGAGAGCAATACCGAAGATATTATCAGGGAACTCCAATAATTCATTCAACATACAATTGTCCAGACCATAAATTCTGGCAATGCCATCTCCGACAGATATAATTATCCCTGTCTCTTCCTTGTTAAAATCGAGCTTAAAACCTTCAATTTTCTGTTTAATCAAGCTACTAATTTCTTCAACTTTTATTTGCATTTAAATCTCCTCAATAAAGGATTTTTTTAGCTTCTGCAAGTTAGCACTCAAAGAAAAATCATAATTTACGGTGCCTCTTACCAACTTAATCCCTGCTATAAGACTTTTGTCTATTTCTTCTTCCAAAATAATTTTTTTGCTAAACCTTTGACTTAAAATATCTGACAATCTCTTTTTTTGAGTATCGCTCAATGGAATTACAGAACTCACTTTTATCCTTTCTATTCCATTCCTCTCATTCCAACTTAATTCTAAAAAGCTTTCTATATCTTTAAGCAAAGGCAACCTATTTCTTTCTATTAAAAGTTCCAATAAATTTATAAACCTTTTATCAAAACCTGCCTTTTTATTTATAATATCTAAAAGTTCACGTTTTTGGTTCTCGCTAAAGAGCTGTGTTTCCATTCCATTTTTAAAAAGTTCAACACTATCCTGCAATGATAAGAAAGCATGAAAATTTGATTTTATAATTTCATAATCTTTCTTGTCTTTTATAGAACCGCACAATGCTTTTGCGTATCTTTTGGCTACCGCCCTAACTTCTTTCAATTACTTCTCCGCATAATTCTATATTTCTGTCAATAATTTTCTTTTGCAATTCATCATTTAAAAATATTTTTGCTTTATTCTTAAAATCAGAAATCATACTATCTCCAATTTTCAACTTCAAATTTTTAACTTCATTGGCAATATAAGCCTCTATCTCCTCTTTTGCCATAGATTCAATTCTCAAAACCTCTTGTTTGGCAACAGCCAACAATTTCTCTTTTTCTTCCTTTCCGATATCTTCCGCTTCTTTTCTTATCTTTTCACGCTCAACTTCAAAATCAGCCAAACTTTTTTTGATTTCTGCCATCTCTTTCTTTAGGTTAGCTATATTCTTTTCCCTGCTTACTATATCTTCTTTAATTTCCTTACTTCGATTTTCCAAAGCATTTACTATAGGCTTTTTTAAAAAATAAAAAAGAGCCCCTACCAAAACAAGAAAATTAAAAGTCTTACCCCAAAATGCAATCCAATCAAAATGTTCATGACCTGTATGACCTGACTCTGAAGCTAACAGAGGTAAAGCAACAAGAATAATCAATATTAAAACAAATTTTAATTTCTTCATATTAATTTCTCTTTTATCATATTACTAAATTCGTCTATAGATCCTTTAAATTTCTTTTCCGCATTTTTCAACTCTTCCATTAAATCTTTTTTAACCTTTTCCCTTTGAGAATTTGCTTCATTTCTTGCCTTAGCTATAAGTTCTTCTCTTAAAGCCTCTCCCTCTTTTATTAAATCTTCTTTAACACCAGCAGACTCTTTCTTTGCACTCTTTATTTCATTTTGAAGATTATCTTTTGCAACTTTAACTTCATTTAAAAGAGTTTCTAATTTTTTAGTGTCTTTTAAGATTTTATCTTCTCTTGCATCAATAATAGAACCTAAGGGCTTACAGAAGAGTTTGTTGATTAATAAATATAAAACAACGACCATAATAAAAATTATAAGTAATGTTATATCTAAATTAAGCATACAGAAAAAATAGCATATATTTTTTATACATTCAAGATTTAAAAGTAAAAAAAGAATAATTAACAAAGAGAAACATAAATCTCATATCTTATCAACTTATTATAGGGAACTTATACTAAATAAATATTTTATAAATAATCTTTTTTTAAAAAGTCCAAGACCTTATAAAAGGCTAAAGCCCTATGAGAAACAAGATTCTTTACTTCATGAGAAATTTCTGCAAAACTTTTTTTATCCTTATAAATAAATAAAGGGTCGTAACCAAAACCGCCTTTACCTTGAGGAGCAAAAGAAATTTCACCTTTTACCTGCCCCTCAAAAGAAGCCTCTATATTTGAATTAAAAGCTAGTGCCATATATGAAACAAAACAAGCCGCTCTATCTTTTATATTTTCCATATCTTTTAACAACTTCAAATTATTATCTTCATAAGTTGCATTTTCTCCGGCATATCTTGATGAATAAACTCCAGGTTTATTTCCTAAAGCTTTAACGCACAAACCAGAATCATCTGCAAGTATAAGTTTATCTTTTATTCTTTGAGAATAAAAAACAGCTTTCGAACAAGCATTTTCCTCAAAAGTTAATCCATTTTCAGGACATTCTTCCTCTACCCCCAAATCCTTTAAAGATAATATATTAATTTTTAGAGAACTTTCTTTTAATAGAAAAATCAAATCTTTAACCTTGCCACTATTATGAGTTGCCAAAACCAAATCCATTATTAATTTACCCCTTCTTTAACCTCTACTTTTCTTATACCTTTTAATGAACTTATACCATTTATTAATTCTTCTTTTTTACTTTTATTAAGTAACAAATCAAGATGAATAATATTAAAAACTTGCTCATTTTTTAATGAAATACGACTTTTTCTTATTCCTTTTGAAGAAATAAGCTTTTGAACGACAAACAAAATATCTCTATTTTCAACATTTAAGGTAATAGAAACTTTTTCCTCAAAAAAGTCGGATTTATCGCTTATACTTCTCTCAAAAAAATAGCTTATTATAAGGAATACCATAATAACAATTATATAATAATAAGATTTGCAAAGAATAAGAAAACTCCCCAATGACAAAAGAATAACATTGACAAAAGATTCCTTGAAAGAATTTAATCTGTAAGCAATACAAAAATTACCAATAAGAAGAACCGTTAAAGCACCCAAAAGAGCACCCAACCCATAATCTTTATAATAAAAATTTGTTATAATCCTAAAAACAATGATTAGCGATAGTGAAAAAAAGAAATAAGCTCTCCAATAAATAAATCTCTTTATTCCAAAAACAGTAAATATAGAGATACTCAAAATAAACCAGAGCCATAATTCAATAAATATGGTAAAATCCATTTGAAATAGAAATTATCACAATCAACAATGAAAGTAAACTGGAGTTATCCACTTTTTTATTTATATCTTAAATTTTATAAATACCCGACCAAAGACAAAAAAAGAGACCTTTTAAGAGTTAGTTTAAAAAAAGCAGAGTGATGTCAAAACCCTGAAATCTTGTTATTTATAAATAAATTTGATATTATTTTTTTATGCTAAAATTGGATATTAATTCACTTGAAAATAAAATTTTAAACGGTGATAAAGACATAAAATCGGCAAATAATGCAAAGAATATAATAATCAAAAATGTAGATAAAAAAGATTGTCATATCTTTATTCCTCACTTAAAGCATGAAAATAGTGTTGTCAGAAGTTTAAGCAGACAGATAATTGTTGCAAAAAAGATAGAAGAAGCTTTGCCCGATTTAGAAAAGGATTTTATCATAATAAGCAAAGATCTAGAATTTTCAAAAGAAAAAGAGAAAGACGAATTAAAATTTTTCTCCGAAATAACAAGTATTGGAAACACTATTTTTGCTCTTGCACCTAAGAATAATTATCAAAATAAAGATATAGAAAATATTACAAAAAAAATTGATGACAATAGTGTAAACGATAAATTAAAAGCAACAGCTATGAAATTAAGTTGTCTTTTTGACAATACTCTTTTTAAAAAATATTTTGTAGAATATAAAAACTTATCGGAAGTAGAGAAAGGAAGTTTATATAAAATTGCTATGGTAATAGAAAATGAAGAGAAATGGGAATTATATAAAATAGGAATAAACGATAAAAACAATCAAGATTTTATAATCACTCAGCTGATAAAAGATAATAAAGGATTAAATTTTTTAAAAGATGAAATAGCAAATATGCAAAACAATGCTTTACTTATAATGTTAAATGGCATTATAAAAAGCACAACAAATGAACAAGATTTTACGATTATAATACCCGCATTGGAAAAATTGTTAGAAAGACCAGAAAAAAATTTGCTAGAATTGGCTACAAAATCATTAATGAATATTTACAAGGATAATTTCCCTAAAGAAAAATATGATAATATTTTAAAAACATCAAGTAATACTTCTCTTGTGAATGCAACATCTTTACTTTTAATTCACTTCCAAGCAAATGACAAATATTTAAAATTAAAACTATTAGATGGTGTCAAAGAACAAGAAAAAATAGAAAATAAAGTTATAATCCTAAATCATTTGTTACAATTGATTAGAGAAGATAAAGAAATAAACACCCAAAGCGATGAAAATATTCTTAACTATTTCTTTCAATTATGGGAAATGAATTATTTCAAAGAAGCAGATGATTTATATGTAATAATTTCTAAGATTATCCCCCATTTAAAAATAGGGAAATCTTCTATGCTCAAAAAATGCAAGTCAAGGATGTTAGCTTTTATCTCTAAGAATGAAAAAAAATTACAAAGAATGGTAGTAAACAATATTCATGAAAGTATTGCCAATTTTGCAGTTTCAATATCAAAACTTGAGGAAGAAGAACAAAAAATCAAAGACATAAAAATACTATTTGACATTCCCAAAGAAAAGATAAGCGAAAAAAGATTAGATGCTCTGGATCATCAACTGAATAATATAACTTTAATAGATTATGAATTACAACTTATTTTATCCGATTTTTTAAAAGAACTTTTTGAATTTAATACAAACAATTGGCAAATTCGTGCAAAAATAGCGAAAATCTTTAAAAAGTATAATGTAAGAGAAGATTATGATTTTCTCCTTTCCAAATTAAAAGAAGAAGAAAGCCTTGGTGTACAATTAAACATTAAAGAGACCATAAAAGAACTAAGAAATAAATACCTTATAGAAGAAAAATCAATCTTAATTATTGAACCTCTATTCTATATTAACAAGCTTATCTGTAATTTTCTAGAAAAAAATAAGGAAAATCTAATAAGTATAAAGTCATTTGATGAATTGAAAGAAGAATTAATAAGAAAAAAGTATAAATTAATATTTATCGATGACTCTCTTATCAACGAAGACTCTTTGAATAAAATTAAAGAGATAGAATATGACAACATTGTAATAATAAGTTCAGATACCAAAAAGTTTGAAAATACAATTATTAAGGATAATAAGTCTAACCTTACCCTACCCAAACCTTTTAATGAAGAGAAAATTAAAGAAACAGTAAAGGAATATTTATGATTAAAGAAAAAATCATATTGGCATCATCTTCTCCAAGAAGGCTTGAACTTTTAAAACTTATGGGTATTACTCCGGATAAAGTAATTAAACCCAATGTGGACGAAAAGTTAAAAGAAGATGAAGAGATAAACTCTTTTTTAAAAAGAATTACATTTGAAAAAGCTAAGGATGTAAAAAATCGTATAAATTTTAAAAATACTCTTATAATAAGTGCCGATACCATTGTAGAAATAAATAATGAAATTATAGGAAAACCAAGCTCAAGATTAGATGCCCTAAAAATATTAAAAAAATTATCGGGTAATACCCATCTGGTAAAAACAGGAATAAGCATAATAAAAGAAGAACAGATTATCTTTAAAGCCAAAACCAGTGAAGTGAAATTCGCTAAATTAAAGGATAAACAAATAGAAAGATATTTGGAACAGGCGGAATATATGGATAAAGCAGGTGCATATGCCATACAAGGACCTGCTTGTGTATTCGTGGAAGAGATAAAAGGTTGTTATTTTAATATTATGGGTTTTCCTATTAATACTTTTGCCCAAATGATGTCGGAGTTCTCTTATACTTTCCCTTTATAAAAAATGCAAAAATGTTTGATTTGCACTAAAGAGACCACAAGCTTTCAAGACACACAATTTAATATCAAATATCATTATTGCTCTTATTGTCAATTTATACACTCCAAAGAAAAAAAGCTTGGCAAAGAGGACGAAAAAAAAGAGTACTTAAGACATAATAATAATTTTCAATCATTGGGATATGTCAATATGTTTAAAGATTTATTGGATATATTGGATAATCTTAAAATAAATATCGATAACACATTAGATTACGGAGCAGGTCCCGGACCAGACTATGTATTAAGCTCCCTGATAAAAAAAAGAGGTGTTAAAAAATCTTATATTTATGATCCTTTTTTTGCACCCGATATTAAGCTAGATAAAGAAAGCTATAATTTAATTACTGCCACAGAAGTCTTTGAGCATTTCTTTCAAGCAAATAAAGAAATAATAAAACTAAATAAATTATTAATAAAAGAAGGTTTTTTAGTAATAATGACTCTCTTTCATCCTATAAAAGAGCTGAATGACAATAATATAAATCTGTTTAATAAATGGTGGTACAGAAGAGACCCTTCTCATTTATCATTTTACAATGAAAATACTTTTAATGTTATTTCCAAAATTTACGGATTTAAAAAATTTTATTGTGATAAAAAGAGATTAGTAATATTGCAAAAATGTTAGATAAAATTTTCAAAGATATAAAACAAATTCAAGGTAATTTTTCAGAAATACAAGAAAACAAACTAAAAGAATATAAAGGAAAAATATCCAAAATAACTTGTCAAAAAGGTTGCGGATTTTGTTGCAATATGTCGGTTAAAATAAATCTTTTGGAAGCATTGTTAATATATCCTATGATTAATAAAAAATATTTAGATAAATTAGAAGAAATCTCCAATCGAATAATCGAAATATACAATAAGAACGAAGAGGAAGATTTTTTTTATATATACAGAAAAGAGATAGGAGATTGTCTCTTTCTAAACCAAGCCATATGCTCAATACACCAATATAGACCGGTAACTTGCAGAAGTGTCTTAAGCAATCATCCCAAACAATGTTGCCAAGTAGATTTTATGGACAATATTTCTAAAAATGAGATGAATAGACTTTTAAAATCAATGGACAATGAAATAAATTCAGAAACACCCTATATCATGCCATTTATATATCTGGCAGAGATATATGAAGAGAGGATAAAAGAAATCTCCATAAAATATTTCCAGTGCAATATTTCGGGAAATATGATACTTCTTCTTAATCTAATAAGAAAAAATACGGGGGATAATCCCCAAAAAATATTCTTGGATGCCAAACAAAATAATTTTCCCGAATTACTCCTTGAAATATCCTGATTAATTTAATAAATCAAGCTTAAACTTATTGATTAAATAATTTAGTTTAAATTCTTTTCTATATTTTTCCAATCTTAAAGAAGGTGATAAATTATTCATAAAAGCCTCTGTTTGTAAATTTAACTCCTCATCATCTTTAAAATATAATAAAAGTTTTTCTTTAAATTTATCTTTTGTTTCTTCACTATTGCAATTTTGCTCTACTTCCAAATATAAAGAGTCTAATTCTTGTGGTAAGGGTAATCTGGATTGTTGAATTTGTTCCTCATGTTTATCCTCTACATCGTGTGAACCTGCTTTACGCTCTAAATATAACTTATAATTCTTTCTTACCTCATAAGAAAAATTTGATATTGAAATAACATCTTTTCCTTTTGACTCTCTTCTCTTAACAACTCTTTTCAAAGAAAAAAAAATAATATTCAAAGGAATTTTTTTATCATACCAAGAGTAAAGAACATCATAATCCAAAGGAGTTATAAAAAAAGATACATTGTGAAAAATTTTCAAATGAGAAATTATTTTAAAGATATAATTATATGATTCGGATTTCATCGATTAATAAGAATTTCTCCTATAAATATGTTGAATACCCAAATAAACAAGATTTTCTTCCCATAAATCAACACCTTTTATATATGGTTGAAAGATTAAGGACAATCCGCCGGTAACAGCCACTTTGCAATTGTCTCCAAACATTTTCTTATACTCCGATATAAGTAAATTAAGACCGCCTACTGTATTGTAAAAAACTCCGGCATTCAAACTATCCCCCGTATTTTTGCCCAGAACTGAAGTCGGCTTACTAAATTTCAAATCACTTAATTTAGAAGCTTTCAAAGTCAAAGCTTTAACCGAAGTTTCCAAGCCGGGAATTATTGCTCCTCCGCAATATTCATACTTATCATTAACCACGGCAATAGTTATTGCCGTGCCTGAATCTATAGTTATAAAAGGAGGCTTTAAAAATTCCATAGTGCCACAAACACCTGCCAAAATATCGGCTCCCAGATTCTGGGGATAATCTATTGTATAAGTCAGCCCTGTATCCATATCTATATTTATATTCTTAACTTTAACAGGAAATTTTTGCTCCAAAAATTGATGAATCTTTTTGTCCAATTCGGGGACAACGGAACAAAAAGCAATATCTCTGATTTGAGATAATTGTTCTTGGGGAATTACTTCAAATAAGCAATCAAAGTCTTTTTTATCAAGATCATGTCTTGTTGAGATTTTATTTCTAAAAACAGCCTTATTTTGCTCAAAAACAGCAATACCTATAGATGTGTTTCCTATATCAACAGCCAGAAACATATTTATCTCCCTATAATTATCTTTTTAGTAAACTTTTTTCCCTTTTACAAAAGTAGCAATCACTTTAGTAGATGATTTTTTCCCAGTAAAAGGATTGTTTTTACCCTTTGATTTATATCCCTCTGCTCCTATCTCATAATCACTGTCCGTGTCTATTAATGTTAAATCGGCTCTTAATCCTTCTTTTATTGCACCTCTGTCATTTAACCTTAATAACTTGGCAGGATTTAAACTGTAAAGATTGCAAAATTCACTCATACTCATTTTATTTGTTCTGACATAATTATCGATTAAGACAGCAGCTGCAGTTTCAATACCGCTCATACCACAAGGTGCTTGAGCAAAATCCCTTGATTTTTCTTCAATGCTATGGGGTGCATGGTCTGTAATAACAGCATCTATAACACCTCTTAAAAGACCGTCGTTAAGTACTTCAATATCTTTTTTGCTCCTCAAAGGAGGATTAACCTTAAAAACAGTTTTTTTAGGATTGTCTATCAAAGAGTAATCCAATAAAAGATGATGAGGAGTAACATCACAACTTACATTCAAAGAAAGTTTTTTTGCATATTCCACCAATTCAAAACTTCTGATATTAGACATATGAGTAATATGCATATACCCTTGAGTTATCTCGCATAATCTTATATCTCTGTAAACCATAATATCTTCCGCCGCATCATAAACGCCTTTTAAGTTCAACTTTTCCGCCGCTCTTATATCAATACCCGCTGCCGTACTTAAAGTATGGTCTTCAGTATGTTCAATAATTAAAATATTATTTTCTTTGGAAAATTTAAGTGCCTCTAGCATTAAAGCACTATCCATAGTACAACAACCGTCATCGGAAAATGCCACGGCTCCAGCATCTTTTAAGGCTTTTAAATCGTTTAGTTCTTTGCCTTTGAGATCTTTGGTTATAGCCGCAATAACCTTAATGTCAACACCGCCTATATCAGAAGCTTTTTTATAGATATAGTTTAAAGTATCAACATTGTCGCTCACAGGATTTGTATTGGGCATAACTGCCAAGGTGGTAAAACCTCCTGCCAAAGCGGCATCGCTCAAAGTCTGCAAATCTTCCTTATAAGTATAACCGGGATCCCTTGAATGAACGTGCATATCTATTAATCCGGGTAAAAGATATTTGCCTTGACAATCAAAAACTTCATTGCAATTATCTTTTAAATCACTGCCTATTTTTGATATTATATCGTCTTCTATTATTAAATCTCCCTTAAAAGGTTCTTTATGGTCAGGAAGAACAATTAAAGCATTTTTCAATAAAATTTTCATTTTTATTCTCCTTTCTTATTTTTATTATAAATTTCTCTTAATTTTCTAAAAAATTTCTTGTAATCTTCTCCTCTAAAATCAGGATATGTCCAATCTAAATTATGAAAATTACCTTTCATATAAATATATTCCATATGGGCATAAATACCTTTACTTAAAGGTATTCGATGATAATGATTTTTGGTTGTGGCTATAATTACATTGGCACTGCTTAAAAAACCAGGATCTAAATTAATTTTTCTCTTAGCTTGAATATCTGAATATTCAATTTCTATTTTATTGGAGTTTATTTTTATCTCGGGTAAACTTTCCGGCTTAATTAATTTCTTAAATCCAATAAAAACTCTCTTTAAACCTTTACCCATTTCCTCTTCATAGTAAGATGTTTGCTGGAATGTAAAAATATCTGATGTTAGGCTAATCTCGCCATAAATATCGTCTAATGTACTTTTCACTGTGTGAAAAATATTATCTTCACTATAAATTATTCCAAAAAAAAGATTTACTTTCTCAAAATCATACTCTTTGCCCACAAATTCTCCATTTTCTTACCAATTATACAACGAAGACAAATCCAATTAAAGATTATATTATATAAAAAAATTAATTAAACCTCGTAGAAGAGATAGAAACAAAAAATATACTATACATATTGACAGAATAATTAATCTACTGTAAAATCTTTTTATCATCAAAGAGAGCGGGAATAGCTCAGTGGTAGAGCGCGACCTTGCCAAGGTCGATGTCGCGAGTTCGAATCTCGTTTCCCGCTCCAGTTCAAAATATGGCGACGTGGCCAAGTGGTAAGGCAACGGTCTGCAAAATCGTTATCATCGGTTCAAATCCGGTCGTCGCCTTTTTTTCTGAAAGGAACTATTAAGACTTCAAGACTATTTTTCTTCATCATATTAAGTCTTTTTTTAGCTTGAAACTCATATATAGAGAAATCTTTCTTTTGTAAATCTTCAATTTCTTTTTCTAAATCTTCCAATTCTGAATTTAATTTTTTAAGTTCCTTTTGTAATTTTGATTTTTCTTGACGATTAATCATTAATTGCCTTCTGCCTAAGGGATCACTAAATATACTAATAATAAAAAATATACTTATTGTTATACTTACTATTGAAACAAATTTTAATATATTAAAAGGTTTATTCTTTGACTTCTTCATTATTTATCACATATTATTAGTTGTTTAGCCTTCTTTATTATCTCTCTTACTCTATACATTTTATCAGCTTCAGCATATATTCTAATATCATTAGATGTACCAGCCTCTCTGATTAAGAGCCAAGATTCATCCATATAAATCTTCACACCATCCATAAAATTAATTTTTTTGCATGGAAAAATCTTTTTAATTCTTTCTTTGTCCTTGATTAAGCGATGAAAATTTTCTAGCCTTTTATTATCTTTAGTCAAGCTTGACTCTAAAAAATTATATTTAGGAAATCTCTTATAAAATCCCTTTAATATATCTTTTAACCCTAAACCATAAAATGCTACCATTTCAACTATCAACAAATTAATCAAAATAGCATCTTTATTAAATACAAAACTACTTAAAGCTACACCACTAGAACTATCTAGACCAATAAAAGCATCTCTACCCATCATTAAATTGGCAAGATGTTTAAATCCAATTGGGGACTCATAAAGTTCACGATTATAGTATTTAGCAATTTTATCAATAATTGCCGTAGTAGCCAATGATTTAACTATACCCCCACTAAAGCCCTTTTCCCTTATTAAATACTCTGTTAAGACCGGCATAATCCTATTAGAGCTATAATAAACACCTCTGGAGTCAACTATACCAAATCTATCACCTGCTATATCACTCGAGATACCAATTATAGCTTGTGTATTTTTTACTTTTTGGGAAAGTTCAATTAAATTCTCTTTAGTACAATCAGGGATAACTTCACTGCTTGCAATATAAGGAAAATTATGAATAGTTTCTACTTGAATACCTTTAGATAAGAGGAAATAATCCAGATAACCTCTACTTGTACCATAAAGATTGTCAACTACAATTTTTAAGTTCGCATTATTTATTAAATCAAAATTTACCGTGTCATTCAAACTTTGAAAATATAAACTTCTTAAATCTATTTTCTTAATAAATTTTTTGTTGGGATATATATAATTATATTTATAACCCTTTTGCTCTAAACACTCTATCTCTCTTTCTATAAGTGCTCTCTGAGAAGGCATTGCAGGAGCACCTTTCTTGTTTATAATTTTAATCCCGTTGTATATAGGCTTTTTAAAACCGGCAGTAAAAACTACCGCACCTGTATAATCATTCACTACCAAAGATTTTGCTATTGCTCCTATAGGTGCATCCCTATCAGAAATATGAGCAAATATATGATAATGAGATAAAATTTCAGCAGCTATTTTCGAATATCTTTTTGATAAAGCTCTGGTATCATAAGAAATAATGATATTAATATCATTAAGTTTACCTTCAGTCTTTATCAAATACTCAGCATAAGCAGCAATAAACAGCCTCACTCTTTCAAAGGTAAACTCGGTACCCATTTTACCAAACCAACTATCTGTGCCAAATTTAATACTATACATGATAATAAAAAAATATCATAAATATATTCTACAATCAATAACCTGCATTTTGGGTATCATCCCACTTTCTCCTTATATTTTTATTATTTTCATTTTTATATAATAAATCCTTCTAATTGTAATAGAAGTTCTAATATTAAGCTCTTTCTATTATTTTATTTTTCTCACTCTTCTTTAACCTAAATCTAAATATTTCCTTAACTCCTTAAAATAGGTTTTGTACTCCCTTTAAGAGTATGTAATACATGAACTACTGTCGATAGCTTTACATCAATAATTTTTCTCTTTTCAAAATTTAAGGATATAATAACTAATTATTATAGACAATTTACATCAAAAAAAATAGTATATTAAGACCGTTGCAAGGTAGATTTTTCCCCAAGAGTTTATTTTTCTTGCTTATTGCTGTTTGATTGTTTATATTTAATAATTAATTATAAATTTGAA
>PDWI01003769.1_pt1 | contig 21061 bp, 16 predicted proteins | sample 1430891 | NCBI WGS metagenome assembly PDWI01 (sample SAMN01162508, study PRJNA174530) | Oral metagenome, whole genome shotgun sequencing project. | biome: Marine environment; feature: Marine mammal; material: Swab sample of the gingival sulcus; isolation source: swab sample of gingival sulcus... | reverse complement strand
GACTTGAAGAGTGGGAGTACCTTGACGGCAAGCACGCTGAAGAATTGATCAGTTATATAGCAATAGAGCAGGGGCAAACCACTCTCTCAGATGGTAGTAGGCTTGAAGCAGGGTTCTTTCCAGCAACAACAACGCCAAATTCTGTGAGTTTTCAACAGATTTTTTCAACCAACCCAGTTGTTTTAACTGCGATCAGCAGTGATAATGACCAAAACACTGTTACTGGTAGGGTCTCAAAAATTACTGCTGATAAATTTAACTACGTGTTGAGAGAAGAAGAAGCTGCAGGTCAACGTCACAAGCAGGAAAGCATTGGCTATATAGCATGGGAACCTGGTTCAGGCGAAGAAAATGGCATCTCGTACAAAGTTGGAACAACCAAAAACTCGATTAAGCATCTCTGGAAAAAAATAGATTTCCAAAAACAATTTTCCTCTTTACCTTTCTTTTTTACTCACCTTCAGACAGAAAATGGAACCGATACAGCAGCCTTGCGTCAAAGACACCTAGATGTAGCCTCTATTGAACTAAAAGTTGAAGAAGAACAGTCAAAAGATAATGAAACCAAGCATGCAACAGAAGTTGCAGGTTACTATATCATTGGTTCTTATAAAGAAAGTGGACAGGAATCAAATGCAGCCCAGAAAAAAATTACCTTCAACTGGAAGTATAACGGAGATGAAAACAGCATTAGAGGATTCAATTTCTATATGAATGACGCATTCATCTGTGAAGTATCTGACCCAACATTGCGGGAAACGAGCTGTAATCTTGCGCTGCTAGATGGAGAAATGAAGTTTGGAATTACCTCAGTTAACTTGGATGGAACCGAGAGTGACAGCGCAACCTTGTTTACCATGAATGGAACAACTATGGAAATTACCAGAAACGTAACATTTAGCTGGACATTCCCAGTTGATCAGGAATCTGAAATTATAAACTTTAATATCTACAACAATGACACTTTAGCATGTCAGGCACATCCAACTGAACGGACTAAAACATGTGAAACCGTTATTACTGGAAATGATCATTTCCACATGACAAGTATAGATAAGAATGACATTGAAAGTATTTCTTCCAATGTGGTTGTCGGTAATTAGTATGGAGGTAAAGATGAAGAAGCACACATTATTCAAACAAAATAGCGTCTACAAAATATCGGGAACTATACTCTGTTCTCTGTTTTTTATAGCTAGTAACTCGTCGCAGATTTTAGCAGATGAGTTCCGCGGAACACTCAACTCTGTATCAATTACAGATGCTACGGGAACCAATCAAGCGCCAACGGCAAAATTTGAGTACAGTAAAAGCGGCAACACCTACACTTTTGACGCCAGTAAATCATCTGACCCAGACGGAAGTATTGTGAAATATAAATGGGCTTTTGATGATGGGACTATGGGTGTAGGGACAACAATTGACTATATTGCCGATCCCAATAGTACAACCCCGTTAGTTGTTACCTTAACCGCGGTTGATGATGGCAATGCCGTCAATATCATTCACCAGAGTATTCCGGTTGCAGATAATTTTGAACTCATCATCGATAATCTTGATAAAGGTTTTTATGTAAATGGTACTTTTACTACCACGAAATATAAACCCGGATATTATGGGGAAAACTACGGTTATATAGCGTCTGGAACAAAAGCCAATTGGAATTTTTCTATTCCCAAAAAACAAACTTATAATATATACATGCAATGGCCTATTTACCCAGAGAAGCTTGGTACTGCCATTCCATTTATACTTCGAAATGGTAAGAAAAAATTTAATGGTACTATAAATCAAAGCATAAATGGAGGCCGTTTCAATCTAATTGGTTCTTTTCAGTTGAATCCAGGAACAACCACCTTGACTCTAACTAAAAAAGGGATAACAACTGCGGATGCAATAAAAATCACTAGTTCAAACTAATAAGATTGAGTTTAGCATCTCTAAGGATCAGGAACATGATAAATCTCAAAAGAAACACCTCATCATTTCACATATTAATAGCTGTTTTTTTCTACGCAATTAATTGCCATGCCTATCAGTGTAATACGCTTAGTGTCACAGTTACAGCAAAAACTCCAAATGGTGGTATTGCAAAAAACGCTGTTTTTAATTGGTCATTCAATTCAGGAGGTAGAAATGCTGAATGTGGTCAGTTTGCTAACGGTGACTACTGGATTGCTCCTGCAAATAACCAGAATGATGTAACAATAACAGCTATTACCACAACTTCTGCTGGTAATATATCAGCTGATGTAGACCCAGTGATGGAAACAATAGGCTTGTTAGACGGCTCCAACAATTATGGGAATTATGCCCCTCAAGAAAATATTATTCCCAATTTACCAATTTCTTACAAAGGTATAAACTCCATAGTTGCAGCTATTCAAAGAAATGAAAATGTTGAAGGAACTTGTGGTACTAAAAATATCAGAGGTGAATGTGTCGATGCGTATAATGTTGTAACCATACTACCTTTTGTTCCTGCTAATGCCGGCAGAGATATGATTCGACCCAATATTACTGGAGAAAATAAAACACTATTAACCCTTAACGATTTTGATTTTTCCAGAATACCATCAAAGCAATATTTAACAGGCACCGACGCGAGTGGCTATGAAAGTATAAGACAACGATGGTCACATTCTACTGAAATTTTTGGTTTACTTTCCGGCACAGATTCTATTTATTCAGAAGGTGGAAGAGCTTTTCGGTCTCATATTCTCATCGATGACTATGCAGCAGGAGTGGCATCTACTTGGATCAGTGATATGATGATTATGTTTTCTGATGATAATTCCCTGGCCGAAAAACAATCAGCTCTTGCTGCAATGTTGTCTTATGGACTTGACTTGTACCACGCTGTTTATGATACTCCTGAGGCTGTCACTCGCCATTGGTATCAAGGAGCAGGACAGCATGTGGGTAAATTTCTGCCAACAGTCTTTTTAGCAGCTCTTCTAACCGACTCTAGCTATGCAAATAAGCTCAAGCAAGAAACGAGTAATATTAACGCCATATACGGTAATGACTATGGACCTCACGAATTGGGCCAAATTCACAAAGGTGTTAACCGACCAGTATGGGGTGATTTTACCGAGTACAAAGGAACTTATTTCCACGGGGCATACTGGAATAGCCTAGTTAAGTCTCAGTGTTATGATAACGCAACCGGTATTTGTAACCCATCAATCGGGAAAAAAAACCAACTTGATCCTTATGGATATGTAGATGGCCCCCCAAATAAACCTGGAGCAGGTTATATGCCGATAGCTCTTGGAATACAAAGGGGAATAGTTGCAACAATGCATTTAATGCCAGAAATATGGGAAATAATAAATTATAAATCTATTGTTGATTACGTGCTAAGAATTGACCAATACGGTATCATCACGAATGATGATGAATGCGTCACTCCAGACACTAGGGAAGATTTTGGAAAGTGTGACCCATATCGTAACAAAGGCTGTATATACTATGGTGTAACGTGGGGGCCAACTGACCCTACAAATATGCAGTCAGATTGCATAAAAACCGAAACACCACCTTATACCAAAGTTGGTAGGTTTTCCAATTTACATGGTACACCAGTCATACCTGTGTACACAATAAAGCAGGTTGAAAATAATTGGTTTAAAATAGTAGATAAAAATTATCAATCAAACAATTATGCTCCTGTTATAAAAAACATCAAAAAACTGTAAATCTGATCAACGATAACTATAATTCCCAGCTCAATGTACTTAATTTGACAGCATACATTTTTTATTGTTTTTCGTTTTTTTGTTTTACATTTTTTGAACTGCATCTCTATCTTGCAAGTGTCATCTCGAAGAGTAGGGAAATGCTGAGAAACAACCCAAGCACCGCAGATGGTATCGAAAGGCTGGAGACCCGACTGCAGATTGTATCTGTTGACCGGAGTTTACTCCTGTCTCTCCCACCCTATTCGCCCATAATGCAAACCTCAGGGTATGAGGACTTTGGCCCCACAGGCTCTTTCCTAGTCAGCATTGGCAGCGGATAAGAACCAACAACCCGCTTGAACGCATAATGCGTGAAATCCGCAGACGGACAAATGTGGTTGGTGCGTTCCCAGATAGAAAATGGAGTAGTAAACGGTATTTGAGTATGCAGCTTCTTAAAGAGCATGAGGTGGAAAGACAATTTGAAGTTGCGTAGAGCACAGCAGTGCTGAAACTGTGGAACTGAAAGTGAAAAAAAGAAAAAATGAATTAACTGGTTAGCTCAAAAATCAAATGTGCGAAAAATATGACACTACCGACGATACTTTTATAAGCGATCATGTGCAAACCTTTTAATCTGGTTTTGTTATTTTTGCTTGCACATCATATTATATAGTTGATAATTATTCCTTTATTATCAACATATTACTTGTTCTTGAGGAGAATTTGTTTTATTTTTGAAAATTTTAGCCAGATGTAGTGATCCAGTTATTAATAATAAGAGGAAATAATGTTTTTTCAGCATTGACTAATTTATTAAAGTTTTATAAAGCTTATCAAGTCGATCCATTTTATTAGTCCACTCAAACCTTTCTAAAGCATTTGCATAAGCATTTTGTCCCATCCGTACCCTAAGTTCACCATCTGTTACAAGTAAATCTAAGGCTTCTGCTATTTTTATTACAAATTGATCTCTTCTGCTTGGAGCAATCTTTATCCCAGAACCTGAATCAACTAAGTAAGCAGGTCCTCCATAATCACACGTTATGATAGGTAAACCATAAAGCATAGCCTCTAGTAAAACCCCCCCAGTAGGCTCTCTAAAACTCGGGAACAAAAAAATATCAGAGTTAGCGTATGCTTTATTTACTATATCTTTCGAGCACCACCCCTTAAAAGTTATAAGGTTTTCAACCTTTCGTGCTTTTGCAAGCTTTATACATGAATCAAGCTCTTCTCCATCACCAATAACTAAAAATTTAACTTTTTCTCTCATTTTCATTAAAGAGAGGGCTTCAATAGCAAACTGTAAACCTTTAGTTTTTATAATTCTACCAACAAATAGCAGCTGAATATCTTTATTCTGTTTTTCTTTAAAACCAACTGTTGGTACACTTGACTTTTCAAAACCAAGCTCTACTTCAAGAATTTTTTTTCTGATCTCCAATGGTTTTAACAAATCAAAAACATAAGGTGCAGCTCCAATAACACAATCGGTTTGCGCATATGATTTTATCAAAAGGACATCTATCTTTTTTCTTAAAGAATCGGTTTTACGTAAAAAACGAAATGGGTGAAAGCCTTTTTCAACATATGATTCAAACTCTTTCGGAGTTTTTAATCCGCCAGCAACTGGCCCTTTTACAAGAGGAGCATTGAGCCCAAAAGCCGGAGAAGGATAACGCCAAGCAAACGGGTTTAGATGATGAATAATATCAATTTTTTTCTCAGCAACAATATTTTTTATAAGGGATCTCATCCTCCAAAACTTCATAAAATACCCAGGTTTAGCAATTGCCCTGAAGCGCTCTAATTTCTGATATACATTGATATCTTTCCATTCAATCACATCAATTTCAGGAAATTGTTTTTTCACACACCCAAACCTATCAGGACGACTAATCGCAAAAAGAGTAACCTCATGTCGTTTAGATATCTCCCTTACCCATTCATAAGCGACCTTTGGTTCACTCACATCCTCAGCATCACACGCCCACGTGATTAAAAGAACCTTCATATTTATTTACCCTGATATTCAGGCCAGCACTGACGAAACGCCCGTACTACATTAATAAAATGAACTGATTTTTCACGTAGTGATCTATTGAAAACGGCCAAAAAAGTCCAAAATATAGCCCTACTTCCATTAAATAACATTAAGATAATGTAAGCCATCACCGCCCCAAAGATACCATGATACTTACGATGTAACATGACAGTCGCTGAGGTTAACATAACATCTCTTTTATATTGTAATTTCTTTACACTACCACCTCCATGGTGAACAATTCTTGCGTAAGGAAAAAACAATAAACGCCATCCAGTCTTTGCCATTCGATAACACCAATCTGTTTCTTCACCAAAAAAGAAAAATCGTTCATCCAATTTTCCTGTATCGTCCAGCACCTCTTTTCGAACCATCAGGTAGCAACCTGAAATAACCTCCACCTCTCGAATATCATTACGCTCCCAAAAACGATAAAGATAGGAATCAAATGCTGAAAAACTTTTCAATCTATCCAACCCTAGAGTCATAAAAAGTAAACGGCCCAAGGTAGGAAAACCTGAACAAGTGCGCTGTAGCGTTCTATCTGTATTTAAGACCCTACATCCCATACCGCCAACTTCTTTATTTTCTTCCAAAAAATTAACAGATCGTAACAAAGCATCATCGAGTACAATTGTATCTGAATTAAGCAGTAGAATATATTTTCCCGTACAATATTCAAACGCTTGATTATTAGCTGATGCAAAGCCTCTATTTTCTTTATTTCTGATTAATATTACAGATGGAAATTGCTTCTCAAGCATCTCGCATGAGCCATCCTTCGAATCATTATCAACCACAATAACCTGTACATTCATCATGGAACTATTATCAAACACTGATTTGAGGCATTCCTCAGTCATTTTTCTTGTATTAAACGAAACGATTACGATACTTAATAAAACAGCACCATCCATAACATCCTTCCCAAACAAATAGTAATCCAAATGATCGGCTAAAAAAACATAACTAAACACAGTCAATACACTTATTCAGTATTGGCCATCCATGCCCCAGCACCTAACAAAAAGAAAAACCAAACATAGGATGTATTCCAAAAATGAACAGTACATCCAGCAATGATCAAGCCTAACAATGAAAAAGCGTATCCCTTTTTCATATATTGTAACTCATTATTCGGGCTTCTTTTTTTACTAACATTAATTAAGAGGTATAAAATAACAATTGCTAAAATAAAAAACGAAGGCAAACCGTATCGAACCATATTTACCAACCAGAAATTATCCATACTCGTACTATGCATCCAACTAGGCCTTATCCATTCAGCAAAACCAATACCTAATAATGGATGCTCGGCAACATTATACTTAGTACCCCATTCCCAAATTATTAATCTGTTGTATGCTGTATGAGCACTAAAAGTCAAACGATGTAAAATCACTCGCATAGGAGTACGATTTGACAAGATATCAATAAATATATAAATGAGTACAAATAAAAAACTCAATAATTTCCATCTTCCAGCAATCTTTCTTGTAACATGATCCCATACCGTAAAAAGAAACTGAACAATAATAGCTGATAATGCGCCACTAGATACTGACAGAAAAGTAGTAAAGGTACACAGCATTGCTCTCCCTTTCATCAGCTGACCAACTTTATTTACATCTTTATTGATATAAAGAAGTAATGAAAAAAGGCTGCTACAAAACACGCCAAACAGAATTGGATGATCAAATGGTCCAAATGCCCTGGTCAAACCAATACGTTTATCTAAATGAATCACATTCGGTCGTATAATATTATTCCCTGTTAAAGACTCAACAAGTGTAATGCATGATAACAGCACAAGCATAACGAACATAAAATTAACAAATTTTCTATATGAATCGCTACTCGTTAAATAGCATCTGGCAAGTATATATGCACCCAAAGACTCAATCATCAAGGCTCCACCTGATTCAATACCCGTATCAATTCCATGGTGAATAGATAAAACAATCACCAACCAAATTCCATAAAAAACCATCAATTTATCAGCAAGCATGGTTTTTCCACTAAACAACTTCAACAAACACGGGATAAAAAACACAATCAAAACAATACGATAAACGGATAAGCGAAAACTCCCAAGACTAAACCCTAATTCTGGAGGTAACAATACACAAATTATGAAGAGCTTGATTTGCCAAGCGAGCGTAGTTTTGTTTTTAATATCTAGCTGTTGTTTACTCATACTGATGTCAAAAAATATTAGATTTATAAATTATATTTTATTTGCCCAAATTTGAGGATTTTTTAAGGAGCAATTTCCTTAGTAAGTCTCATAATTGACTGAGGAACAAATTACATGACATTCCTCTTCAAGCAATAAAATATAGCATATTCTCTTACCCCTTTAAATTCGAGATTGTCAAGCTGATGATTATTTTATACTCTCTAAAAACACTCGAATGAAGAAAAATAATTATTGGTTTCCTCAACTTTATAAAGTGATTTACGAGAAAATAAACCTATAATTACAGCAAGGTAAAACCAACCTTCTGCTGTCCATATATAATTGATATCAGGCCAATAAACCTTGTCTGGATTGGTTCTTGTAAGATTACGTTTTGAAAGATTCGGAACTACGGGCAGCTTATGCTTACTTTGAATTGTCATTTTGAAATGCTTCTTTTGTTTTGCAGTCACATTTGCCAATCACATGAAAGAGTTGCTTTTGCCTGGCCACCAAGAACTCCTGTAGCTGTTAATTCTTGTGAAATCCACGGGCCACATAAGCCCCTCTCACTTGCATCACATGGTACAATAAGGAGATTGGATAGGCCCCTTCTCGATATCAATATATTCCAAGGATCCTTGATACCTTAGTAATTGAATAGCTTTGCTCAGTCACGAATTTGACCGCCTCTTCTTTGAATAATCACTGTAATTACGTATCGTTCGTTTAGGTATGTGGATAACCTCCTTTAAGAATTCATATTCCTATATTAAAAAAGTATCCATTTATTTTATACCACCTCAAAGTCATCCCAAAAGATAATTGCACTCAGCTGCACTCACCTGCTTTCTGGACCCAGTATCGCACCGAAGGATATATGAAAACCGTCGAGGACGGATTTGAGATTGCTTTTATAAATAATCATGTGCAACCTTTTGGTGTGATTTTGTTATTTTTACTTGCACACCACGCTGCCTTCTTAACAAGAATTCTATTATTATCAAATAGTTATTGGTCTCTGAAGAAAATCTATGCTGTTTTTTTCTTGGATCGACTAGCTAATTCACTTTATCGTAAAGCCTCTAACTTAATATCCCGTCCTTTTAGGCGGGATGCTTATTCTCTTCAAATAAAGTTGTCGTAACCGAGCTCTTTTGACTTTATTTCAGGAAAATCTTGTCTTCTTATCTTTTCTTTTTTATTTCTTAACATTAAAGATTTTAAATTACACTTCAGTATATCATAATTATTTCTTTTTATATCCACACAACATGTTTTAATAGGAAGCTTATTACTCCATTTTTTTCTCATGTATTTGTAACACTCAATAAACCCCTTATCGTACTTTATTAAAGGTAAACTATTGTGTATTACTGGAGCTTCTATGATATGAACAGTTCTACTAATAGAATGAGCCTGCTGGACAACGTCAGTTCCATATAAGTGCCAGCCGGGAAGATGTTCGTCAAAACAAATGCCTGAAGACTTATTAATAATGATCAACATCTCGTCTACAGATGTAACATTATCTTCAATTTTAGTTTCCCCAAATATTTCCTTTTGTAGGCCATTTGACCAGCATCTCCCAATAATTCTACCATCATAATTTATTCCAACCAAACCTAAGATAGCCCAAGATTCTGGAAGGTCCTTTATTTTTTCGGAAATCAGGGTTAACCAACCATCAGGGATATATACATCCTGATGTACAAAAACCAAAAGCTCACCTTTAGCCTCTGCTATTCCACGGTTATACGCAGAACCAATATTTTTACAGTTACTATACGGCAAAAACTCGACATTTGAGTTATTTAAAATGGAAGAAGAAAGAAGATTTTTCTGTAAAACGAATTCATCATTAACTGCAGCTATTACTGAAATTTCAATATTTTTAGACATATTAATACACAGACCTTCTTAAAATAATTTCATCACGAGACTAACGTCCTTCAGAAGACACAACTGATGTGTGTACCTAAAATTTTCGGTAGAGTACCACATATTATTTTTAAAAACTATGATGTTTTGTAGCTGATTTAAAAAAGGTGAGGCTCTTTTTCGTAATCTTTTTTTTCTCAAAATTCAGCTAATCCGGAAAACGAATACTGAAAAAAAAAGATAGCAAAAGGACATGATATGAGACAAGTTAGTTAATGTGAATTAGTTACGATTTGACCTGACAATCACAGCGAAAAATCAGTAACTGTCAAATCAGGTCTGTACCACTACAGTTAATAACTACAAACATTATGTCTAGGTGATTACTTGACTGCGACTAGTGTCATCTCTCTGCCAACCAACAAAACCTTGTTTCTTTATCCTTCTGTTAGCTAAAAAGCGTGTTAATAAATTAACATAAAGGTAAACAACCATTTTTGGCCAACAAGAAAGCTTCGGCAATAAGGATGTAATAGCATTATGATATTTTTTTTCCTCATTCCCCAATAGCTCAGGGAATTTCATAGCAAGCTCATAGCGCCCCAACCGACTACGAGTTTTAATTTTTATTAAGCCACTAAGTTTAAGAGGAGCCCGCACTTGTGAATAGCAATCTTCCACAGAGACACGTTCTTGATTTGTAAATAAGGCTCTCACAAAACCGTCATCTGCAACTACATCTGGAAATTTGTCAAACCGCTTTCGTCCCATCTTAGACAGTGCAAAAACGCCTGTCCCAATCATCCCTTCTTTCACATATGGAAGCAAACGCCATACCTCATAATAGCTTTTAACCGACCATGATGCTCCTGCATAAATCATTCGCATTTTAGGGGACGCTGCTAAATATTTTCCACTTTTCAAAGCCTTCAAAATCTTTCCGACTGATTCCAAGGATAACACAACATCTGCATCCTGATAAATCCTTGGGAAACAGGTAGCTGCCTCGTCACCTAGATTAAGAGCATTTATTTTAGAGGGGATACTGGTTTCAAGGCAAATAACATCAGGAAAATGGGCTCTTACTATCGACGCAGTATTATCACTACAACCGTTGCAAACAACAATAACTTCTAACCACCCATCTTTTATTGCTACTTGAAAAGGTGATAGAGTAGCCTCTATAACTTGCTCCTCATTATACGCTGGAATAATCACAGACCCTTTTTTACAAAACTTCTGTTGGTTCATCATCTAACCTCCCCCAAAAATCCAGAAAAGTGTTACTTATAGGGATCATACAATATTTGCTTCTTACGCAATTTTTTTACAAAAATGCGCTTTCCAGTGCTTAATATCGACTTTATTTTTTCCTTAACTGCTAAAGTATTTTTCCAGGAATCAAAAAGGGAAAAATTCTTATACGCGGGACACGGAGCCATAAACATGCGAAGAGCAAATAAACGTCCCCAAAGATTCGCTCTTGTTTTTGCCAAATTTTCCTGTGATTTTGGTAATAGTTCAGGAGACACAAGAACAGCATCAAGATATCCAGCGCGAATAGCTCTTTCAACAATCTCAACACCACGCGGGGTGCGAGCAAGAATGAGAGACTGTCCAATATCACCGTCTTCAACTTCTTTATACCATGGATCACCGACCGCAATATCAGCAAACTCTCCTGCATGATCAGGGCAAATATAACAACGCCATTGTCTAAATTTTTGTAAAACTTCTCCCCATGATTGAGCGTAGGTTAACTCTCTTCCGCAACAAACGCCATGTTTATCAATAGCAGTTGTCATACCAGGCCAACCATATCCCCGATATCGAATCTTTTTTAAATTTTGCTTGTCAACCTGCATCTCTTCAAGCATTTTTAAGGTGCCTTGAGTCGAAGGTGTCCCAGCGCAAAAGCAAGCTATCAAAGCCCCCGTTTTTGCTCTTAATTGTTGTCTGTCACAGGAAACATTATACGTAGCAGCAATATCACACGGTTTACCAACAATAACAATCTTGCCATCAGCTTGTTCTACCTGAGATAATTGTTCACAAGGACTTGCAGGCGAATACCTTGAACCTGCCCCAGCAAGTAACTCGTTTTTATTATAACTCATTGATGTGGTATTGAGCCAAGGTTTATTAGGGTCAGTTTTAACATGTAGAGTTCCTTCACATCCATCTTTTTCAACACAAAAAAGAGATAATGCGGTAATTACCCCTCCGCTTGACCCCCTATATCTAATTTCTTCGTCGACGGCATGTCCCTCATAAATTTTAAGAATTGGTCCCCATTCAGAGAAAAGTGACGAAATTGTATCTGACATGTCATCTGCAATTATACTTCGATCCAAACCAATACCGGGACAATATCGAAGTCCTTCACCACAGTTGTTATCGTCCTGTCCAATGAAAAAAGGTCTTTTACCAAATTTTACAGAGTCAACCATTTTAATACTCTGTGGATGTAGATAAGCGCACAGCCCACAACCACAGCATAGTTGATATTCTGAAACGTCCTTAAATGAAGATATTTTTTTTCTGAAAATAGACATCTGATTATAAAATTATATATGTTGTTTATTTCAAACTTAATTGATTTTATTACCTTCCAGTACTTCAAAAAAAAGATCTCTTGAAGAATACAGCTCTTCAAGAGAATACTCCCACCACCGTATCTCAAGCAACCGTTGAATCACTTCCGGCGAAAAACGATAACGAATAATCCTGGCCGGAGTACCCCCAACCACCGCATATGGTGGAACATTAAATGTAACTACCGACCCAGCTCCAATTATTGCACCATCACCAATGGTATCGACCGGATAAAGAATAGAGACATTATGCCCAATATGAACATCGTTTCCTATTACTATTTTACTTCTTGGAATAGAAAACCCTTTTGAAAACCCCAAGCTTTGTTGATAGAAAATACCATGTGAAGAAATCAAGTTAGACGGATGATTTGCTGTTTCAAATCTCGCAGTTGATGTTATATCGCAATAACGTCCAAACTTAGTCCCTCTTTTAAAATTTTTAAAATCAAAACAAGAGGAACTGTAGTCCCCAATTTCCATATCGTAACATTTCTTATATATTCGTCGCATGGTTACACTGAACCAATTCCTTCCCTCAAGCCTTAAAATAAGTTTTTGCAAAATCGATCTCAAGGTTTCACTGGTAAAAAAACAGTACAGGTAAAATAAGATATTCCTACAAAACCACGACTCCCGCATTCGGAAATTCTCATTATTTCTACATTCCGAATATTTTCCAATATTAGTTTCTAAAGTATCAAAAATCTGGTTGATCTTTTCATCAACTGTTTGTTCTATACTTTCCTCATTGAGTAAACCAGCCATATTCTCAATGGTAGGATTTGTTAATAACTCAGTACTGGAAAATGAAGTTTCAAAAAATAAATTTAGGTCATCAACCAGTTCCAGTCCCGCAAGTGATGTTCCTCCAACATCAAAAAAATTATCCGATTTGTTCAAATCGGTGATCCCGAGTCTTTTCACCCAAAGACGATATACGTCTTGCTCCACCTTAGAAAGGTTATCGGTAAAACGCCTGTCCCGAGTAACCCGTCGATGATTTCTAAGCATAGAGGCGGTATCTACCTTACCGTTAGAGGTCAATATCATTTTATCAACAAATAATATGGTATTGGGTAACATATAAGAAGGAAGATCTTGTGCCAAGAACTCACGAACTGTTCTCTGGTCCAATTTACAGGGCTCTTTTTCCTGGACCACACAAAAGGCACATAATTTCCGGGAATACTCGTCTCCACAGATGGTAACAAAAGAGTCTTTTATACCTTTTATAGCATTAATATTTTGTTCAATCTCAACTGGAGAAAAACGACAACCATTAAAAATAAGTTGTCCATCAGCCCTCCCTAAAACCTCTAATTGATTATCTTGATTAATATAACCTTGATCACCGATTTTAAATAGCTTACACGTCCTTCCCAGGATTTCAGTAGTAACAAACAACAGGTCTCCATCTGTATAGCCCTGGGATAAATAGTTTGACTCTATGTAAATATCTCCATACTCACCTTTTTTTACAGGCTTTAAGTTCGAGTCCAACACATACAAGCCTACCCCATCTATCCCCACACCAACTGGCACACTCTCTCTACTTGAACGAACATCAATTACATAAAATGCCTGCGCTTGCGGAGTCTCTGTCGATCCATAATAATTAATACATTTCACATTAGGAGCTATGGCTAATATTTCAGCAGGGATATCAACTCTTAAAATTTCTCCACCGAAAAAAAACAGGTTGAGTCTATCTAAAGATTCAGTTCTCTTTTTTGCTGTATTTAACAGTAATTTTGCCAAAGCTGGAGTCATATTGATTACGTTAATCGAATTGAAAAGTAACCAATTAAATAGTTTTGTTCCATCGAACCTTGTTTCCTGGCTTGGGATATAAAGTGTTCCACCCGTCATAAGAGCAGAAAAAATATCTCTCAAAACAGGATCATGAGCAATACCTGAGAGCATACCAAAACTTCCAAAGCTCCATAGACCAAATTTTTTTATGTGCCATATTAAAAAATGTTGAAGCGGAATCATTGAATTTTTCACCGCTTTCGGTTTGCCTGTTGTGCCAGAAGTAAATAGTATGTATGCAGTATCATCACCTGAATATTTATTAACCAAAGAAATCCTTTCACAATCTTTTAACAAATCAAAAACACTTTCTTTTGTTGCACCAGCAGGTATCGTTGTAACAACAGCGTTCCTTTCAGTAATAAAACAAGCTTTACTACATCGACTAGAACAATCAATAACGACGGAAACGTCTGTGATATTTAAAAGCTGCAGTGTCCTCTTCAATGGATATGAATCATCCAGAATCACAGCAGTGCATCCAGATTTAAATACAGCTATAAGACTACAAACGAAAGAACCTGAACGATTACCATAAACTCCAACTCTTGTGCCAACAGGCAAAGATAACTCATCTAACATGCCCGCTAATTTTGCGGAGAAATCAGACAGGTCCTGGTATGACCACGTTTCACCTTCAAAATCAATTGCTTTTAATTGTGGATATACTCCGGAAAAATAATCAACAATTTCATGCGGTTGATATTGCTCAAAAATGTCTTTATCAATTGCAATCACAGTTTCTCAATTTGACTATAATTTACAAACCCTCTGCATCACCATCAACTTGCCCCTGTTCATTTCTATCAGGAAATATCAAGTTAAACTTTTTCTTGCTGGGAAGGATATCAAAAAAAGCCTTTTTAGAAATATACATCATTTACAAAAGTAGTTTATTCCTATAAACAGTGCCCTTTCTACTTTGCAACTCACCCATAAAAAAAAACACTTCGTTATTATACCTCTAATTTTTCTTTATTAAAAAAAACAATTTCTTTCTGTTCATAAAAAACAAAATAGCACTCAAAAAAACACAAATAGCCATCTCAGCAAACAGGGAATTTATGATGTTTTGATAAGGAACAAGTCGATCAAGAAATAACGCAAGCATAACCACTATAATATAACTCAACATGCCCCTAAAAAAATATGATAAACCAATATTAATAGTCTTATAATTGAGAAAAACTATAAAGAAATTGGTTATTGCCTCAGCAAAAATTCCAGCATAAACAATGTACACCAGAGGGTATGCAAAATACACCACAGCAAGAGACCCTACAATTGCAAAGAAACGAAGTATATTTGAATACATAGGTATTTTCGTTTTACCTTTAGACATGGCAATAGAAATTTGTAGAGATCTGATACACCGCATACTCCACATTATTGTCATCCATTTAACCAAATACGCAGCAGATTGATATTTTTCACCATAAAGTGCTAATAAAAGATCATCACCCAATAGTATTAGAAAACAGCTTAGACCACTAGCGGCCAGTACCATAACATCATTCAATACATTTAGTGCTTTTTCAAAAAGTACTCCGATCTTTTCAGGATGAGATAAAATGGGTAAGAAAAAAGTACCGAGTATTTGCGTTAGAGTAGTTGCAGGTATCATTGTCAAACTTAGTGCAACCGAAAAAGCTCCGACATCAGCCATATCATAGCTGGAAGAAAACAAGTTCTTAGCTGAAGCCAGGATAAAACGGTCACCCTGAACTATAACGAACATAAATAAACCGTTTATTAGAAGAGGCCATCCAAAATCATAAAACCGTTTGATTAACTTTTTATCAAAAATCAAACGATATTTTCTTGTCGCACAAACATGGCTTCCAATTAGAAAGCAAAAACTTTTCAAAATGAGTAATACTAGCATAGCTCTATAGTCACCAAAATAATGCGCAACAGGCCAGGAAAAAACAAGCATTATCACCAGTGCAGTCAATTCAACTAAAGCAAAATGCCAGAAATTGAAATGCCTTTTTACTCTCTGAAAATCCAAATGTACAAAGCCATTCATCAAAGGTATTATTGCAAGAATTCGAAAAGAATCAGCGGCACCAGGGACACTGAATAAAGAAGCTAGCCATCCACCACAAATAAGAAAAAAAAGGCATCCAACCAAGCCCCTGCCAACCTGGATTAGCTGGGCCGTTTTTTGGAAATGTGGTTCATCACCATCTTTTGCTTGTATCAATAACCGATCAGGTGACAAATCACTCAGCATCTCAAGAAAAGAAACAGCCATAGCAAATGTTGCAGCGACACCAAAGTCAGCTGGAGTAACCAAACGTGCAACGATAATATTTCTTATAAAATTACAGGCTTGCCCTGTACCAGTTGCAATCGTGAGCATTCCACCTGCTTTCAATAATTTTTTTTTGGTTTTTCCCATATGTCAGTTTTTAAAACAATCCATTATTAAATATTTCACTCAACTTGAGTCATACCCAAAAAGAATTTCTTCCTTTTAAAAAATTTCCTTCATCAACAGAAAAAAGAGCTCAACGACACTTTTCCTAATTGTTGCCCATAAAAAACGTCAAAAGATATAATAAAAAAAATCCTAAACCATCCTTATTATACACCATAGCTCTCTGACTAACAGCTCTACGACTTTTCCATCTCCACCCATTTGGAAGCCAACAATTATTTCGATAAAGGTTATGTATAGCAGCATATTACAGCCAGCCCTAAAAATGCCAGTTCGCTACAATCTAAACACTCATAAGATTCCTCACTTTTATACATCTCTTGGTTCCTTGATAATTAAAACAAGAAGACCTACAAGTTTCTACAAGAACCGATGTCCAAAACAGCCAATCCAAAGCATTTATATGATGTTAAAATCACAAGATTGTAAAACCATCGCATTTGAGTTTTCATACTTCTACTATAGGAGTATATTGCCTCTTCGCATTTTATACTCCATAGTTCATACGTCCGTGCTGCTACAAACCTCAAACTACAATTAAAACAAGAATCATCAGATAACCTTTAAAAGAGTTGATTACCAAACTATGACAAGAGTATATTGCGTGGGTGAAAAAGCGAGGATTCCAGATCAGCACATCCCCTATTGATGGCATATGTGTTCTTCGACACATACCATATTGAATCTTTAACACTTTATAAATTGTGTATCACAGCCTCAAAAGAATATGCCCCTCTTCAACAGCAAATAAAGAACATTCTGAAAAACATATTTTGGGCAATTACCCATACAATCTATGTAATAACCAGCTCCTTCTTTCTCTTTTTAAAAAGGCAATGTAAAACACCAGCTCCGTAATACACTGTTAATAATTCTTCTATGACAAAGAACCAAGAATAGACTGAAATTGTTGATTAATAATCTGATTTACCTGAGGTAAATAAAGTTGATACTGCTTTTTAGCTTCATTTCTATTTTCCCATGACTCATACAACATGTCTACCACTTCTTCATCACTTAAATGAGTAGGATCAGCTACATGTCCTCCTTGACCACAGGTTTCAAAAACACCAAGAGCCTTAGGACTATAGGAAATTGCTGCAGTAGGTACGCCAGTAGATAAACCAGCTATAGTCGAATGCATTCTGGTTCCACAAAACCAGTCGAGCTTGCTGATGACCCATTTTATTTCCGAGGGACTTGAAAATGGCTGCACCACTATCACTCTTTTTTTATACTCAGGACTCAAATTTTCTTTAACATCTTTACAAGCATCTTCATCCGACTCATAATGACCTTTGGGAGTTAACACGTGAGGAACTAGACAAACATTACAATCTGTTTCTTTCAATATCTTTTGGACGAACGAATTGACTACTTTATTGTAATCAGCTCTGAAGCCAAAATCCTGCTTCGCTCTTTTTTGATCTTTATAAATTAATCCACTTACATTTAATCCAATTTTAGTAGAATCATTATCAAGAAAGTCCTTGAGCTCTTCATCATATTGAGTTGGCTCTATTGTGGGCAAACCAAAAGCAACATCAACACCACATTTATGTCTATTTTGATCAAACGAGTCTCCTAACAGATCTTTTAAAACCTGAAAACTTCTTGCATCTCTTGCCCAACAAATCGCAGCATTTTTGACTATACAAGCTGCCAAATTTCTGCACTCTGCAGTTTTGAAGGGCCCATAGGTTTGAGGCAACAACACAAGATTTTTTTTCTGCTCGAGGGTTAACAGCTTTGGAAGAGTAACAGTAGCAAACCTCTGAGATCCATAGATATCAGTAAAACTGTCTCCCCCGCTCATATCAATAACGACATTTGAATCAGAAATCGTCTGAGCCACACTTATTTTAATGCCCAACTTTGCTAAAAATCTCACAGTAGTAAGATTTTCGGGTCTATAATACCTCTTGGAATTCACTGCACCCTGAAAAGCACAAGGCAATTTAGAATCGCCAAAATCAATTTCAGCCAATCGTCTGCCACGCCCATGATCAAAAATTGTTACTTCAAGCCGATGATCAAGCTTTTGTAGATTATACAGTGTAGCGTGACACAAGGCCGTAACACCAAGGTTTCCTGTATCAGGAGCTGCACCAAAAAATGATACCTTCATGTTCCCCTCATTAATAGCCAATCAAATCAGACGGCTCCTTTCGAAAACAAAACAGCAGGAATAGTCTTCAAAAGCAGTTTAATATCCAATCCGAAAGACCATGTGTTTATATATTCAAGATCAAGCTCAAGCCATTCTTCAAATGTCAAATTGCTTCTGCCTGATACTTGCCAAATGCAGGTAAGTCCTGGTTGAACGCTAAATCTCTTTCTTTGTATACCTTTATCAAACAGATCAACATCACGAATCGACATTGGTCTTGGTCCAACCAGACTCATCTCACCTCTTAACACATTGATGAGTTGAGGTAACTCATCAATGCTCGTTCTTCTGATAAATTTTCCCACTCTGGTAACCCGTGGATCATTTTCCATCTTAAAAATTGGACCATCAGCCTCATTGAGATGTTCAATTTCTTTCATTCGTTCCTCCGCATCCTCATACATTGAGCGGAATTTAAACATAGGAAATTCATGTTTTCTCAAACCAACCCTTTTTTGAACAAAAAATACAGGGCCTTTTGATTCCAGTTTTATTGCAATTGCGACTATAAGAAAAATTGGTATAAGTAAAGGAAGGGCAGCAACAGTTAAAACCAGGTCAAATAGTCGTTTAATAAAGAGCTGTTTTGGGTCTTGTGAAACTGGTTCCATAGTAAGCAAAGGAATCCCTTTTACACCAGATAAACTAACCCGTGCCACCTGAACATTAAAAATATCTGCCATAAAGCGAAGTTTTATTCCTTCTTCCTCACACGCCTGAACAATCGGTTCTGCATCGGTGATGAGGGAACGAGAAATGGCAATCACAACCTCATCAATAACATTGTTCTTAAGGCATTCATGAATATTATCAACAGTTCCTATAATTGATATACCTTCAACCTTTTTTCCCACAAGAGAAGGGTCTGGATCAACAAAACCGACAACTTCAACTCCAAGCACAATCTGTTCTTTCAGGGCTTTAAGCAACTCTATTGCACGAATCTTTGAACCGACAATAAGAATCCTCAATGCTTTCTCACCACTTTCAACCATCCTCTTGAACCGGACAATCTCATAATAGCGAACGATCAATAAGGCAAAAAACTCAATAAAAGCAAAAAAGATAATAACCAGTCTACTCACATATTCTATTTGCAGAAAAAAAAGGAGCACGAGTAACGCACCAACAGCAGCAACAACCGCTCGTAAAATAGACCAAGCGTAAGAGGAAAGGCTATTATCATAAGGCCCTTTATTTCCCCCAAAATAAGACAAAAAACTGGTCACTAATACCAACAACAATGGTAAAATAAAGGCATGAGAAACAACCTGGAGGTGTCTTCCACCGGGTCCAAAGACATCCCCAGCGTAAAACGAAAGAATGAACGCAACGATCGTGCAAATTACATCGGTCATCAATATATCACTACCTATAGATCCTCTTCCATTCATTTCTAAATACCCGAAAAACAAATAGATTGCTTAATTTATATAACCAAGGAAAAGCGGATAAAAACTTTTAATAAAATCTACTCCACTTGCTCGTACATCTTCAATGTTCCGATCATTAAACGGTACTGATATCCGTACAAAAGCGTGATCCTGTTTTTTTCCCTTAAGCTTGTTCGCAAGAGTATTGAGCTTGTTCTTGTATATTTTTCTGGTAGTTTTGTCATGGGCTTGAAACCAATACATAACCAAGATTTTCTGTTCACCAATACTTGCAACCATCTCAGAATAATTTATCCGATTTTCTCCCACCATAAGTTTATTTCCTGCTTGGTTATTTATTTGCCATCCCTGCCCGGGAAAGCATACTAACGGATCGTGGGCAGATGATACTTTGTCTATGGAATAGTAATATCCGATATATAAGTCCACCCTGTTAGCTTCCTTTACATACTGATTCTGGACATAATCATCCAGCTCAAGCGTTTCGACAATTGTTTCCGGCAATGGAATTTGATTTGCATCCCCATATCCGTTACCAACTGTAAGAAAAGCATCTTTTAAAGTCGTGGATTTACCCTTTTCTGGTGCCATCTCAACAGGACGGTACACAAATGCGCTTGTCAACAAGAGTAATATAATCAGGGCTACTACTTGCTTGTTTTTTTCCTTTCCCATTTTTCTAAAACCCTCTGAAAAGAAAAGAGTAATAATAGTCCCACACCAAACAAAACCATCCCCAAAGTAGTATGAGCTATTCCCTCTGTTAAATTAATTTTATAAAAGTGATACGCAAACACTAATGCGACAACACGGATTATATTTGCCAGTATTGCAACAGGTATTGATAAAATAAAA
>PDWI01003768.1_pt1 | contig 21065 bp, 15 predicted proteins | sample 1430891 | NCBI WGS metagenome assembly PDWI01 (sample SAMN01162508, study PRJNA174530) | Oral metagenome, whole genome shotgun sequencing project. | biome: Marine environment; feature: Marine mammal; material: Swab sample of the gingival sulcus; isolation source: swab sample of gingival sulcus... | reverse complement strand
TGTACCGTTAGTCGTTACAATATCAACAACCACCTCTTCATTCGATGGCTTGTCTAATTTAACCACAACTTCAGCTGCCGTACCTTCTTCTACCGTCACTCCTTCTATCGTAACCGTTGGTTTGTCATCATAACCAATCGTTACTGTCGCAGGTTCTTTAACGTCTTTACCTTCTGTGTCTTTGGCGGTGTATTTCACTGGTGTTGGATTGCCTCCAAAACCTTCTTTCGGTGTGAAAGTGATTGTACCTTCAGGGTTGACTTTCCAAGTGCCTTCGTTAGGCACTTCTAACATCTCAACTGGGTTACCTTGGTTATCTAATAGTTTAACGCTTGCAGGATCAATCTTATCGCCGTCTTCTTTGTCGTTTTCTAAAACATTAACAGTGACAGGCACCCCATAAGGATTATCTAATTTAACGTCGTTTTTTAGATCAGCAATCACTGGATCTTTTGCATCAGGATATTTAACTGAAACTGTTGCTTCGTTAGATTTTGCACCATCATCATCTTTCACTGTGTATTTGATATCTGTTGGATTACCATTGAAACCTTTCTCAGGAGTGAAAGTAATATCACCACTAGTTGGGTCAACTGTCCAAGTTCCTTCGCCAGCAACAACCGCTTTCTTACCACCCTCTGTAATTTGGACACCATCTTTACCGCTAACAATCTCAACCGTCTTGGGATCAATCGCACCATCTTGATCAACATCATCATTGGTGATCGATTGTGTTACTGCTTGTAAGCTATCGGTATTTGGATCACGTGTGCCTTCTGCATTGTCATCAACAGCTACTGGAGCTACATTTTTCTCAGGTACTGGTATAGAAGGATACTCAACACTGACCGTTGCAGGCTTATCTGCTTTGTTACCCTCTTTATCTTTGGCAGTGTAATCTACTGGGGTTGGGTCTTTGGTAAAGCCTTTTTCTGGCGTAAAAGTTATATCACCCGTTTTAGGATCGACCGTCCATGTGCCTTCATTAGCTACTTTTAACTTCGTTACTTCTTCGCCATTAGGGGCAAGCAACTTAATGGTTTTTGAGTCAATTTCATCATCATTACTCGATACTTTAACCGTTACAGGTTGACCAGCTTTTCCTTTTTCCACATCATTAGTTAAGGCAGGCACCGTAACTTCTGGTTCATTATCTCTTCCTTTGCTAGCAAAAGGAATGGCAAGCAAAGGCAACAAACCCAACAACCCCCACCATGGAAAGAACAATGCACCACACGCCAATTCCTCACCACCGATAGCTTGTGGTTCTGCATCACCATCCGTTAAAATACTCACAGCATCAGAGGTCTCCGCCGACTCTGGAATATAAGCATAATACTTACCATTTTCATGTAAACCAATCAAAATACCAGTGGCATTAGTAACCTCACTCTCTGTTTTATCTAGTCCATTGGCCTTTTCTTCTTCTATATCACCGTAGTAATCTTTAATGATCACATCAGGCTTCACCTCATCAGGGCGACCTTCGCCTTCATTTTCATCCAAGATAATAAATAAATCCTGGCCTACACGCTTGGCAATAATGTTTTGTGGCGCCGTACCATTTTCAACGTTAAACAATTCATAGTTCACACCTTTAACATTTTGAATCGTCAACAACTGACCTTCAACAACATTATATGTCTTTTCTACTTCTTTATTTGTGTGCAATAAAACCTGAATATTTTTCATCTTGTGTTTCCTTTTTCTTGAATTCTTTTAATAAGTGATAGTGTCTAAAAATAATTGCTCGGTCAGTCTTTCATAGAATTATTTCTAACCAACTTATTTTTTAGGCGATTCATGTTTTCGCCTCTTTCGCATTGTTTGCCCCCTGTCTTCTTCACCCCGATCACTTTGACAACTACGCGTCTATCAGGCTGCAAACAGGCTCTTAATTTTTCTTGGGGTTTCACAGCATAACAACCATCGGTTACCGGCTGGCTCTCTCCTGCTGTTTTAACCACAATATTGACATTTACACCACGTGACTGCAAATAAGCACGCACTGTTTTTGCACGGTTAAAGCCTAACTGGCTATTGTAAACATCACTACCCAATCTATCAGTATGACCAACCAAGGTCAGACTTTTAATTTCAGCATAATGGCTTGCCAACTTATGCGCTAAACCGTCTAGTTGTTCACGACCTGTTGTCAACAAATCATCTTTGCTATATTTATCAAATTGAAATAAAGCATCTGCGGCTAAATTAATTTGCTCTTCTCTTACTTGGCTCTTCGTACACTGTGCTTTTGGGTGAGAACCACAAGCAACATTATTATAAACCCCGACACTATTACAAGCAGACAGCAAAACCATCAAACCACCCAATATTATCTTTTTAATATCGAGTACATTCATCTCAATTTTAATATTTTTCATTTTTTAATTGTCCTAAATTTTCTAAATCTTTTTAATAACAAAACCAAGATAAAAGACTATTCATCTTTTATCTTGGCGTGCTTATTTATAATCGTTAGTTATCGTGAATTCACACCATAAATCATAATTTCAACACGACGGTTTGGCTGGTCACATTGCATACGTGCTTTTCTATTTTTCCCATATTTTGGCAAACAATCACGCACTAAAAGGTTACGCTCTCCTAAGCCTTCGGAAGCGATCGGTACCGTAACACCTGCTGCCTGCAGGGCCTGTTTCACTGTGCCAGCTCGATGTTCTGATAAACGTTGATTGTAAGTATCATTTCCCATAGGGTCTGTATAACCGACAACCTTAATATGCTTAACTTTGAATTGTCCTGAGTTAATCTTATTAGCAACTTCTTGAATTTCACGCTTACCTTTAGCTAACATATCTTGATAGCTAGACTTATCAAACTTAAATAACGAATGTGCACCCAAAGTGATTTTCTCCATGACCACCTCAGTCCTACACGAACGATTATCTTTCACGCGTGGCAACGTTTGTGTTTGTTGTGCTAAACGACCGATAGCTTGTTTCCCTTCATTTTCTGAAACACGCAGAAAAACTGGCAACCCCGCTTTGTTTAAGAGAATTTTCACATAGGATACCGTGCCAACCTCAAAATTATAATCAATCCCTGTATCACGGTCAGCAAAGCCAGTATTTTTAGTGAAACTTGGGAAAATACGCTCGCCTGTCGAGCAAACTAATGTTGCCCGATAACCACCTTCTTTGATTGATGCCAGGTAATCGCCATCAACAAAAACATTCACGGCAGGACCAACAAACGCACCTTTTTCTCTATAAAAATAAACAGTCGCTTGTTTATCGCCCATTTTTTCCATAGGTATTGTTTTTCCGTCGAAGGTAGCCCAACGCTCTAACTTACCATTCGAACTCGACATACCAGAAGTGCATGCCGACAGCACTAAACTAAAGACACTTAAGATTAAAATCTTTTTCATTTACAACCCACTATAATTTAAAAACAGGAGCTTTTAATTATATAATAAAAAATAAAAAAAATAAAACCTAATATAGCAAGACAGAAATATTTAATACAAAAGTTTCATAAGAAACCACACCTGCCTATTCTGACAGGTGTAGAATATAATTTTTCACAAAATGAAAATAGAAGATTCTTTACTGCGAACGCTGTAGTAATCGCAAATACTCAGGGGAATTTTTCAATAAGAACCGCCCTGCTTCGATGAGTTTATCCACCTGCTTTTCTGGCAATTCTAACGAGGTTTCATAAGACATCATTTCATCAGCAATCAGTGCAGGCAATTGTTTTAGGTTAACCTCAATCAGATAAAAGGGGACTCGACGACACAATGATTTAGAACCTTTTTTTACTCCACATTGCTTCGCATTAAATTGTTTTTCCCAAGTTTTAATGCGTTGTTTCAGTAACGCCAATGTACTTTGGTTATAACGTATTGATTGAAAAGTCGTCACTGCACCGATGATATCCGCTAATTTAGGTTCTTTGGGGCTCTTTCCAATTCGATCAGGAATTTTATCAGCCGCATCAACAACAATAAAGACAACTCGCTTAATTGACTGACCTCGTTTACTCGCATTATTTTTTAATAATTGATACAGCTCACTTTGTTTGCCATCAGCAAGACGCAATACCGAACGGATGCCTAAATTATCACTGATTCCACCGTCCAACAAATGCAAATATGGATAACGATCTTTATCCGCATACACATTGTCGCTATCAGTTATGGAATCATTATTACAGCTGCCATAATTAATTAAGATTATCGGACTAAAAATCGCAGGAACAGCAGATGAAGCAACAACAGCTCGACTAACTAAATAATCGGGTTGATTGGAACAAATACGATCCATATTTTCTTTGGTAAAAGTAAATGGGCGACCAGCCGAAATATCAGTTGCATTGATCACAATCGTTGGCATATCATGACGCATATCAGCAAACTTTTTACCCTTAAATAACTGCTTATCATAGAGCTTAGCTGCCAAGTCACTACGATTAAAAAATTCGCTACTTAGCACCCCCCAATTTATTGGTGACAACAAACCATCATTTAATAATTTAGTCTGCATCGGGTATTTTAGAAAATTTTTCTCATAATCAGTAAAAATTTTATCACCGAACAGTCCATAATAAGCTGCAGTAAAACTTCCACCCGATACACTAGAAATTAAATCAACCTCTGATAGTAATGATTTTTTTGAGGCATCAGCACCGATAGTTGTTTCTTTCAAAGCTTTTAACACACCATAAGACAATGCCGCCGCACGAGTTCCACCACCTGAAAAAGTTAGCACTAATAATGTATCATCATCACCCACCTTGCTAGGCAAAGCTGAACGACCTAATGAAGAAGTCGGTATTGGCATATTCAACGGTGCAACAATCGTGTTACACGCTGATAATAACAACGTCAATAATATCGTAATTCTCTTCATTTCCTTACCTCTCTTTAAATACCGATAGCTTATTTATTATAGTGCAAGGGTTCTATAAAAGAGATGAAATTTGGATTTTTTTAGTTGTGAATTAAACCGCAGTTTATACGAAATAAATGAAGATTTAATTTGCTGCTAAAAAAATTCAAAGCTCGCTCTTTAGTTCACTCTTTTAGGAAGATCGACTTTAATCCACCACTTTATCACGCAGGTATATCGGTGTAAAATCCGCCGCACTGACTGGCGTTATCGGTAATATTTTTGCCAGTTCCACCACATCTTCGGCATAGGGAAAAATCACTTCGGACAAATTGGCATTTTGACCCATTAAATCGTGCTGATATTCTTGCATGCCTGTGCCTGCAAATACTTGCCCTTGAACATCGATAGCCGATATATTGGTTAATTTTTCTTTGCCTTGCAATATAGGCACACCCTCATTATTAATATAGTCTGCCGCATATAGTTCGCCCATTCGTGCGTCCATTAAGGCAGTGACCTTATCGGTATCAGCATTTGCTGATTTCATACACCGATAGGCAATGGCTTGTAACGGAGAAATTGGAATAATTGGGATATCTTGTCCAAATGCCAACCCCTTGGCGACACCGATACCGATACGCACACCAGTGAAACTTCCTGGTCCTTGCGTGCACGCTATCGCATCAACATCGGCAATTTTCAAGTCGGCTTTTTTCAATACTAATTCAACCATCGGTAGCAAGGTTTTACTGTGTGAACGTGCGATTTCGGTGACCTCTTGCCACATTTTTTTGCCGTCCCAGAGTGCGACCGAACAAATATTCGTTGTTGTTTCAATGCCTAAAATAATGTTGCCATTTATAATTTTGTTTGTCATAACGTGTCTTCAATAAAAGTAAAAAGAGTTTCTGTGTCCACTTGTTTAGCAGGTGGTAGTGCGTTGATTAATTGCCGACCATAACTCTTTGTCAGCATTCGATTGTCGCCAAAAATTAATACACCCGTATCGGTTTGGCTACGAATTAATCGCCCTGCCCCTTGTTTTAACAAAGTGGCAGCTTTGGGGATATAACAATGGGCAAAGGAACTTCGCCCAGTACTTTCCAAATAGCGTGATTGCTCAGCAATCACTGGGTCGCCAGGTGAGGGGAAAGGAATTTTATCAATAATCACACAGGATAATTTTTCCCCAGCCACATCAACGCCTTCCCAAAAACTAACGGTGCCCAATAATATCGCCTTATCGCTTTGCATAAAACTATCAATGAGTTGAGATTTGGGTTCTTCGCCCTGTACAAATAATTGGAAATCAGTTTCTCGTAATAATCTCGCCGCCTCATATAAATTACGATAACTGGTAAATAACATAAACGCCCTGCCCCGAGTTTTTTCCAATATCGGCACTGAATCTTCAATCAATTTTTCCACAAAATCTGGGTGATTTGGTGCGGGCAAATTCGGCAAAATATGAATAACTGATTGTTGCTCATAATTAAAGGGGGAATTAACCTGCAAAGTCGGAATGTCAGATGGCAGTCCTAATGAATAAATAAAAAAATCAAAAGACTGCCCCACCGATAAGGTCGCTGAAACAAATAACCAACTATTAGCGTAAGATTCCATGACATTCTGGAACCGATAGCCTAAATGTATCGGTAAACGTGCCGCCCTAAAATAGTCTTCATTCCATTCTAAAATGGCGACTGATTGGGCAGTTTGTTCTTGTATCTGTTCTTGATCTTGTATTTGTTCCTGTGTTGACTCTTGCAAGCTATCGGTATTTGAAAGGCTATCGGTATTTCTTTGCTTATTTTTTTGAGGTACTGGCGAAAAAACTTCTTTGATTTTCTCAGCAGTGATTTCAGCCCGTTCATAGATTTTTTGTAAATCATTACTACGTTCAGCCAAGCCCTCCAGTGCTTGTAAAAAAACACTAAACGCCTGCATTAATGCCTTAAATTTTTCATACGGTTTTTTCAGCTGTTTGAGCTGCCCTAGCTGCACCTGACCCTCACGCTGTTCATCAGATAAAGCATCACGAAAAACCCCAACAGTTTGTATAACTGCCTCAACACACTCTTCAAAACCCTTAACGTCACTCGCATCAGTTTGATAAACTTGTAATGCGTCTTTGGCAAGCTCTATTAGTTGTCTAGCAGAAATTTGTTCGGCAAATGCCTCGGTCGCAATTTTGGGCAAATGATGTGCCTCATCAATCACTACCACATCGGTTTCAGGCAAAATTTCTGCAAAGCCCGTTTCCTTTAAAACAATATCAGCCATTAACAAGGCGTGATTGACTACTACCACATCAGACTTTTTCGCTTTTTCTCGTACTTTTTGCACAAAACAATCGTCAAAATGCGGACATTCGCCACCTAAACAATTTTCTGTTGTGGAGGTGATTTTTTTCTTAAAGGCATAATCTTCCTCAACAAACACCGCAATTTCTGACAAATCACCACTGGTGGTTTTATCGACCCAATCTTGCACTTGGCTGACTTTTTTCGCTTGTTTTTTATTGAGGGCAAAATTCGACCCCATAAACATTTCGTATCGATAGTGACAAAAATAATTACTACGACCTTTGAGTAAGCACACCGAAACTTTCTTATTCAGTGTTTTTTCAACCAGCGGTAAATCTTTGAAAAAAATTTGTTCTTGTAGATGCTTGGTTGCCGTTGAAATAACGACTTTTTTATCTTGCAATAAAGTGGGCAATAAATAGGAAAATGTTTTACCGATACCTGTACCCGCCTCGGCAAGCAAATGCGTACGATCTGATAAAGTTTGTTCAATGGCTTCAACCAATTCAACTTGACCAGCACGCAGTTCAAAATGCGACAGGGTGTCGGATAATCCGCCACCCTGTTTGAAAAAATCTGTGACCGTTGTCACAATACTATCTGATAATCGTTAAGGAATTACTGGAAACTGGCTGCTTTTTGAGCCGCAGCAGTTGCCCCAGTATTATTACCTAATTTCTTACGAGCTTTGGATAGCAATGACCAAACCTTTTTCGATAAAGAAGGCGAATTTGAATAGGTCGCTGCCTTACTCGCAAAAGAAGAGGCCTGACGATATTTACCCTGTGCGTAACGAATTTGGGCAATATCATATAAAATTTTTGCATTACCTGGTTCTATACGGTGTGCCCGTTCAAGAGCTGATGCAGCCTTATCATACTGCCCAGAAGAAACTGCGACCTTTGCCTCTTGTAATAAGGCCCTGGTAGCACTTTTTGTCGTTGTTGGTGCCGGTCTTACCGCTTTAGCAACAGAAGCTGCCTGTTCTGTTACAACAGCGGTTGTTTCTTTAACCGCAGTAGTATTTTCTTTGACACTCTTCACTTGTTCATTGACCGACGCTGCAGATTCAGCCATCCGCTCACTAACCTTTTCTTCTACTTTAACTGGACGCTCTACGGCTGTTTGAGTTGGTCGCATCGGCGCATTTTCAACTTTTTCCACACTCACAGTATTATTAGCATCTGCCGCCAAAACCTCAGTTGCTTCACGTATTTTTGGGTCATTGACCTCACCTGTACGATTAGCAGCTACTACTGTGTTATCCTGTGTCTGCTCAGAGATAGTCATTACATTATCTGGACGTGCTGGAAGACTACCATATGGATTAACTTGTTCCTGTTGCACAACAACGACATTACTAGCAGGAGGCGTAACTGATGTCATTGTTTGATTCAACACTGGCGTTGGCTTTTGAGTCAACGGCTGATTCACCGAAGATATCGGTGCTATTGTATTGCTATAAAGCAAACTATCACACCCAGTTAGTGCAACTGATGCACCCAAAGTTAGTATTAATACATTCTTATTCATCTACTTTATTACTCCTTGCCAAATCACTTATTAATATTAATTATGTCACTGATTATACCATAGACTATTGGTATTTTCATTACCAAAACCACTGTTCTCCAATGATTCGAACTCGATTTCTCCCCCTGGTGCCGCCTCAATAAAGCAGCTACTATAACTGATTGGTTCCGTCCCTCTGATAAAAGGCAAGTTTACTGATTTATGCTGCCCACGACAATCATCAGACATTAATTCTCCTGTTGTTGCATCAATTTCAAAGTTAAAAATATTATCTGGTTTTTTCACATACAACGGTTTCATAGGAAGATTTTTGCTAACATCCATCCATACCCGCATCGCACCGTTGCTACCCGACAGCCCAGTCCTTTGGTTGTCATCATTACCAACCCAGACCACATTCAGATAATTACCTGAAAAGCCCGAGAACCAACTATCTCGATAATCATCTGTTGTTCCAGTTTTTCCTGCAATTTCCAAATTAGGGGAGATTTTTTGCTTTAATCTTGCCGCAGTTCCACGTTTCACAACATCTTTCATCGCCTTAATAATTAAATAATAAGGACCTGGAGAAATCACTTGTACACTTTGCATCGGATAGCGTTTCACAGGATAGCCATTTGCATCAGTAATATTATTAATCACACGCAGTGGCATTCGATAACCACCATTTGCTAGTGATTCATAAATTTGTGCAATCTCTAATGGGCTCATCGCTACCGCACCTAATACGATAGATGGATATTTAGGCAAATCTTTTCTCGCCCCTAAATCTTCTAAACGCCCTATCACATCATCAATACCGATATCCAAACCGATACGTGCCGTTGGGATATTATAAGATTTCACCAAACCATCAATGAGCATCACCTGCCCATGATTATTTTTTGCATAATTTTTAGGCTTCCACACTTCACCTTTTGCACGGTATTCCAGCGGAGAGTCATCAATCATTGTCGATAGATTATATTTCTGTAGATATTCCAATGCTGATAAATACACCACAGGCTTTAGCAATGACCCTGGTTGACGTTGGGCCTGTATCGCACGGTTAAAACCATGACGGCCAGCATCTCTATCGCCAACAATTGCTACCACTTCAGCCGTTGGCGTATTGACAATCACCGATGCCGCTTGTAAAAAGTTTTTCTTTAACCGATGCCGTTTTTCGAGAACATTGAGCCCGTCTGCCACTGCTTTCTCAGTTTTTTCCTGAATAATTGGGTCAAGTGTTGTAAACACATTGAGCCCCTCGGCAAGTTGTTCTTTATCATAATGCTCACCTAATTGTTTATAGACTAATTGCAAGAATGAATAATACTTATCTTTTTTCACTCGCTCAACTTTGGGTAACACATCAAGCGGTAAACTTTTCGCTAAATCAGCGTCCTTTTGTGAAATTAAACGCTGTTGTGCCATGACATCTAAAATTAATGCACGGCGTTTTTTTGCATACTGTGGGTGCCTGAATGGATTAGCTCTAGCTGGCTCTCGGACCAATGCGACTAAGCTAGCAATTTGATGTACACCCAAATCTTTTAACGGCATCCCAAAATAAAACTCTGACGCCAAGCCAAAACCATGAATGGCACGTCCACCATCTTGTCCTAAGAAAATTTCATTTAAATAGCCTTCTAAAATTTGTCGTTTACTGTAATTTCTTTCTAGAATAACCGCTATTATTGCCTCTTTAATCTTACGGGATAATCGACGCTCACGTGTCAAATAATGGTTTTTCACAAATTGCTGGGTCAGTGTACTTGCCCCTTGGCGAACTTTCCCATTTTTCAGCGCTTGTATTAATGCCCTAGCAATACCTTTTGCGTCAATCCCTGGGTGACTATAAAAACGCCTATCTTCGGTAGCGATAATCGTATCAACTAAGATAGTTGGCGTTTCATCTAAATTAATTAATACTCTATCTTGCCCATGTTTTGGATAAATTGATCCAATAAGCAAAGGTTCTAATCGAGTGATCGGTAGTATTTCTCTTGATTGTGTGTCTGTAATGCCTGAAACTTTATTATTAGCTATTTTAATGCTAATCCGTTGGGCAACTTCTTTACCATCCCAGAAATCAAAAGCATTTTTATAGACAATCACTTCATTACCGATAGCCTGATACGTTCCTGCCTCAGAAACTTTTTTATCAGACCGATAGCCTAAATACTCTAATTCTTTTTTTAGATCTTTAACCTGTAATGAGCGGCCTTGGTATAAATCCAGTGGTCTAGCATATACTCGTGATGGTAACGCCCAAAGCACACCTTCTAATGCACCATTACTCAACTCATATTTTTTATCTAATTCTCGTGCATATAGCCAAATACCAAAGATTAAAATCAAGCCGATAATTAAACAAAAATACACAACCATATAAAACAACTTGCCTAATAATGAGCCTTTTTTTGGCACTTTCTTAGTGACTTTTTTAGTTGTTTTCTTTTTAGCTGGATTTTTTGCGTCCTTATCGGCATCAGTTTCTTTTGAGACTTTATCAACTTTATCCGTCGTTTTTTTCTTTCTAAAAATATTCATCATTTAATCTTAGCTTTTAAACAGCAACAGGTGCTGAGATATGTGGATGGGCTTGATAACCAACAATCTCGAAATCTTCAAATCGATAATCAAAAATGCTATCCACTTCTCGTACAATATTTAGGGTTGGCAACTCATACGGCGTGCGTTGTAGCTGTGTTCTGGCTTGTTCCAAATGATTGCTATATAAATGTACATCGCCACCTGTCCAAACAAACTCACCAACTTCTAAGCCCGTGGCTTTGGCAAACATATGTGTAAGTAGTGCATAACTAGCAATATTAAATGGCACTCCCAAAAAGACATCGCACGAACGTTGATACAACTGGCACGACAATTTACCATCAGCCACATAAAACTGGAAAAAAGCATGACACGGCGGTAATGCCATTTCATCAATTTCGCCCACATTCCACGCACTCACAATCATTCGCCGAGAATCAGGCGTAGTTTTTATTTGCTCAATCACTTGGCTAATTTGGTCAATAGTCTCGCCATTTGGCGCTCCCCAGCTTCGCCATTGGTGCCCATAAATCGGACCTAAATCACCGTTTTCATCTGCCCATTCATTCCAAATTGACACACCGTTTTCATTCAAATAACCGATATTCGTATCACCCTGTAAAAACCAAATCAATTCGTGAATAATTGAACGTAAATGTAGTTTTTTTGTGGTCACCAGAGGAAAACCCTCTGCCAAATCAAATCGCATTTGATAACCAAATACGCTTAGTGTGCCAGTGCCTGTTCGGTCAGTTTTTTCAGTGCCATTGGTTAAAATATGGTCTAATAATTCTAAATATTGTTTCATTTTGACACCTTTCTAAATAATAGGAATAAACCAAAAATTATCATCGGCAATGTTAGCAACTGCCCACGTGTTAACCAACCAAATGCCATATAACCGATATGGGCATCGGGTAAGCGAACGAACTCCACACTAAATCGTGCCAAGCCGTAACCAATTAAAAACAAACCACTAATACGACCTGTTGCAGGTTTTTTTCTAGCAAATAAATAAATAATAATGAATAAAAGCAGTCCTTCTAGCCCAGCCTCATAAAGTTGTGAGGGATGGCGTGGCAATTGTTCGGGATCCTGCGGAAATACCATTGCCCACGGCACATCGGTGGTATGCCCCCATAATTCGCCATTGATAAAATTACCGATACGCCCAAAAAACAAACCGATAGGGGCAACGATGGCAATTAAGTCAATGACCGAAAAAAATGGACGTTGATTTTTTCTAGCGAATAACCAAACAGCGACAATCACACCAATGAGCCCACCGTGAAAAGACATCCCACCTTCGGTAATTTTAAATAAATAAAGTGGATTTTGTAGAAAGAAGTCAAAATGATAAAACAGTACATAACCGATACGTCCACCCAAAACAACCCCTAAAATAATATAGGTTAATAACGAGCTAACCAAATCTTCATTCCAATCATCTCGGTCTTTGGTTAAAACCTTAAGCAATTGATAACCGATTAAAAAACTAATCGCATACATCAACCCATACCACGTTGGACCAAAGTTACCAATTTTAAAAATATAAGGCGAAATTTCAGGTAAATGAATCATAAATTATTGTGCTAAAAAGTTAATCAGCAAGCATTATACTAAAATTCGGTAAAAAACTGTGTTAAATCTATGAACTTTTTGTAGAGTTTCTGTGAGTTTTCTATGAAGTTTGATAAAAGTCATCACATAATGCCCAAAAATACGATACAATTGCCAGTATTCTTTACTTTATACAGTATATATGTCACTAGAAAAAATAACTTGTCAATTTAACACTATCGGTATTATCGGCAAATATGGCGATAATGATGTATCTGAAACTATCGGTTTAGTTTTACGAGTCGTTGATGAATTACAAGGTACAGCCCTAATTGATCATGATACTACTCGTGGGGTATTCTGTGGCAAAACTCATCATCAAACAGTGGATAGAGAAACGCTTGTTCAGCAGTCCGATTTGATTATTGCTGTCGGTGGTGATGGGTCATTTTTGGCATCAGGGCGTTCGATTATTGAGTTAGAAAAACCGATTATCGGTGTCAATATGGGGCGGCTTGGGTTTTTAACCGATATTTCTCCGAATGAAATCCCATCAGTGCTACATGAAGTGCTGATTGGAAAATATCAGCCCGAAGACCGTACTGTACTCAGCTGTACCGTAAAACGTGATAACCAAACTGTTGCCCAAGCTATTGGGATTAATGATGTCGTTATTCATAAACGTTCGGTTTCTCGTATGGTTGAGCTTGATGTCTATTTGGATAATCGCTTTTTATCATCCTACTGGGCAGATGGATTAATCGTCTCCAGCCCCACTGGTTCAACAGCCTATTCTTTATCATCGGGCGGTCCTATTCTACAAGGCAATCTAGAAGCCTTAGTTTTGGTACCGATATGTCCACACACACTGACTCAACGACCGATAGTCATTGACGCCAATACCGAGCAACGCATTGAGATTAGCGAAAACAACGATGACAATTTACAAATCAGTATCGATGGACAACAAGAAATTCCGCTACAAGTGGGTGATACGGTGTATATCACACAACATCATAAAAAATTAACGATTTTCCACCCCTGCGATTACAATTATTTACAACGCTTACGCAAAAAGCTAAGTTGGGGAACAAACCCAGAATCTCGTTATTAGCCGCCTGAATTAGCTTCTGGTATGGCATCGTGCCGTCTTGCTGTATTTCCCAAGTTTATTTTAGGGACTGCCTGCAACGGCAAGCCTTGTCCCAAAAGCTAATTCAAACGACGATAATTGATTGAATTATTTTTAGAGAAAACTATGTTATCAAGCATTTATATTAAAAACTTCGCCATTATTGATGAAAAAACCATACCTTTCGCCGAAGGGTTTAATGTGCTATCGGGCGAAACTGGGGCAGGGAAATCTATTCTGATTGATGCACTGGGGTTGCAATTGGGCGACCGTGCCGATAGCAGTTGGATACGCCACAACACCAACCGTTGTGATATTTTATCGGATTATCATCTACCCACCGATAGCCCCATTCAAGCGTGGTTACATGACAACGAGTTTGACGAAGACAACACTTGTCAGCTACGCCGAACCTTATCAGCCAACGGCAAATCAAAATGCTATATCAACGGCATTCCAACAACGGTCAGCAACACCAAAACCATCGGTGAAATGTTGGTCGATATTCACGGACAGCACGCCCACCAATCACTCACTGCCACCGATAAACAGTTGGCACTGTTGGATAATTTCTCCAATCATAGTGAATTATTGACATCGGTAAAATCAGCGTATAAAGCGTGGCAAGCCCTACTCAAACAACAACAAAAATTACAACAAGGCGGCGAAAATCTAACCGATAAATACGATTTATTGCATTATCAATTAGAAGAATTAACCAACAGCAATATCGGCGAAAATGAATTTACCGAACTTGCCGAACAACAAAAATATTTATCCTCAGGGCAGGAAATCATTCAACTATCGGAAAGCTTACAGACCGATACCGATAGCCTACAATCACAATTTGGGCATTTATTGACGACTGCCGATAAAATCGCAGGTTTGGACAGTCGCTTTGCCGAAGTGAATGATCTGTTGCACCAAGCAGAAATTTACGTTGATGAAGCCAGCAGTTCTTTAAATCATTATGTCAGCTCGTTGGAAACCGACCCTGACGCTTTGCAACAGATTGAAACTCGTATGAGTGAATTACACGATTTGGCAAGAAAGCATCGGGTCGAACCAAGCGAATTGAATGAATTACAAGCCAATTTCAGCGACCAACTCGCCGAACTAGAACAAACTATCGAGCAACTCAAAACCATTGACCAAGATATTATCAAAGCTGAAAAAGTCTATCGGTCTGCCGCCGATAAACTCTCACAAAGCCGACAACAATCGGCGGAAAAATTATGTGTAGCAATCCACGAACAGCTATCGCAGTTGAGTTTAGAAAATGCCCGTTTTCGTATTGAATTTCAAACGGTATCGGCAAAATCAAACGGCACCGATAGCATTACCTTTATGTTTGCCCCAAACCCTGGACAAGGCGAAAAACCGTTACATAAAATCGCATCGGGTGGGGAATTGTCACGTATTAGTTTAGCCATTCAAGTCGCCTCAGTTGCCAATAAATCCGATGCCACGCTGATTTTTGACGAAGTCGATAGCGGTATCGGTGGTGCAACAGCTGAGGTTGTTGGACGGCTATTGAAAACTTTATCGCAATATAATCAGGTCATTTGTGTCACGCACTTGGCACAAGTTGCTGCTTTTGCCGACCAACATATCAAAATCAGCAAACAAGTGATAGACGAAGAAACCTTTACCGATTTTCATATTTTAACCGATAAAGAACGCATTGATGAACTTGCCAGAATGAGTGGCGGCATCAAGAAAGATAAAAAAACATTAGAACATGCTAAAAATTTGTTCGATAATGCGATACAATTTACGCAAACCCTTAAAAACATTTAACGGCAAAATACATAGAAGGTGCTATTATGAAATGCATAAAAACATTAGGTTTAACCATCGCTATTTTATCCTCCCTGACTGGTTGTCATTGGATAAGCTACCAAGTGGAAGTGGATCAAGGCAATATCATTAGTAAACAAGCCCTATCTCAATTAAGAGCAGGCATGAGTAAAGAACAAGTAAAACGAGTCATCGGCACACCACTACTGGCTGATATGTTTCATGCTAACCGTTGGGATTATGTACAATACTATAAAAGTGGTCGCACACAAAAGGTTCAGGAAGGAAAAGTATCACTTTACTTTACTAATGGTTTATTAAGTCAGATAAAAGCAGACGAAATAGCAGAGATCAAAACAGAAGCATTACCCTATGGTATTTTCGCTGACTAACACAACAAATGTAGGTACACAATGACAGAGCAAATTGATTTTGGCTTCAAACAAGTCGATAAAAAAGAAAAAGAACAATTAGTCGCAGGTGTTTTCAACTCCGTTGCTCACAACTACGATATTATGAACGATGTAATGTCAGTCGGTATTCATCGGTTTTGGAAATATTACACGATTTTAGCCGCTGATGTTCGCCCGAATATGCACGTTTTAGATTTGGCCTCAGGAACGTGCGACTTAGCCATCAAAATGGGCAAGAAACTGGCAGGTACAGGACGATTAGTCGCCTCAGATATTAACGAAAGCATGTTATCTATCGGTAGAGAGCGTATGACCGATGACGGCTTAGTGAAAAATGTTGAATTTCAACTCGCTAACGCTGAACAGCTACCGTTTGACGACAACAGCTTTGACCTAGTGACAATGGCATTTGGTCTGCGTAATGTCACAAATAAAGATAAAGCCCTATCTGAAATTTATCGAGTATTAAAACCAGGCGGTAAATGTTTGGTATTGGAATTTTCCAAACCGATAGATGCCCTACTTGGCAAAGCCTATGATTTTTATTCGTTTAATATTTTACCGAAAATGGGCAAAGTCATCGCCAAAGATGAAGAAAGCTATCGGTATTTGGCAGAATCAATCCGTATGCACCCTGACCAAGAAACGCTGAAATCAATGTTTGATGAGGCTGGTTTCAAAGTCACAAAATACCAAAACTTATCAGCTGGGATTGTCGCAATTCACCAAGGCATTAAGGTGTAATAATGTTGCCTAGTTTACCTAATCTATCAGACATATTTGCAACGCTACTCAACTTGGCAACAGAAACTAATCACCAAGTTGATGTTTCCCCACTAGAAGGTAGAAGTTTCGCAATCTCTATTGATGAATTGCCACAAGATATTGCCATTAAAGTTGAAAATGGCAAAGTTATCGGTCTTAATGAAGATGAGGTTATCGGTGCTGACGTAACCGTTTCAGGTAATATTAAAGCCATTATTAATATGATACAGGACGAAGAAACTGGGCTAGATAGCGATGAATTATACATTGCTGGAAAAATCAGTACGGCAAAATATTTCCAACACTTTCTAGCTTCCCTATCGGTAGATTGGCAAGGATTTTTTGCCAAGTTCCTGCCTGATGAATTGGCAAGCAAAACGGCTGATGTCGTTGAACAAGGCATAGAATTTGCCAAAGGCAGTGGGGAAAAATTAGCCGAAAGTTTACGCACTTATTTGCTTGATGAAAAAAAACTGCTAGTAAGAAAATCTGAATTCCAGCATTTCACGCAACAAATACAGCAATTGCATCAGCAGTTAGATTTACTACTTAAACAGTTATAACAACACTATCGGACTCTCTATGTTTCACGGCTTCTTTCGGTTTTTTGTCATTTGGCATACACTCATTAAATATGGGATTGAGCAATTAATTCCTAAAACTCGCCTGTCATTTATTGTCACTTTTTTGACCTACTTAATGCCTGTGGCGTGGACGAGAAAAACTGAGGAACCGATAGAGGTACGGCTTCGCAAAGCCTTAGATGAACTCGGACCTGTTTATGTAAAATTTGGGCAAGCAATTTCAACTCGCCCCGATTTATTAACCGAAGAAATGGCAACAGAATTGGCTAAATTACAAGATGAAGTCGCCCCTTTCCCCTACGAAGAAGCTGTTGCCATTATTGAAAAATCACTCAAAACACCGATAGACCAAGCCTTTGCTGAATTTGACAATAATGTACTGGCATCGGCATCAATCGCCCAAGTGCATACAGCAACATTACACAGTGGCGAAAAAGTCGTCGTGAAAGTCGTTCGTCCCAACATTGAAAAAACGATTTTAGGCGACTTAAAATTAATGTATTTATTTGCCTATTTTGTTAATTTATTATCAGCCGATGCGAAATTATTACGCCTGCCTGAAATTGTTGACGAATTTGAAAAAACGATTAGCCAAGAAGTGGATTTAATGCAAGAAGCTGCCAATGGCAGTGCTTTGCGATCAAATTTTGAAAATTCTGATATCCTCTATGTACCCAAAATTTACTTTGATTATTGTAGTAAAAATGTATTGGTTATGGAGCGACTCTTCTCTGTATCTATCGGTGATATGGAAACACTGAAAAAGCACAATGTAAATCTAAAAGAACTTGCTGCACGTGGTGTAACGATTTTCTTTACCCAAGTTTTTTATCATCAATATTTCCATGCGGATATGCACCCTGGTAATATTTTTGTCGATATTTCAGACCCTGAAAAACCAAAATATGTTGCACTTGATTTTGGCATAATGGGCAGTTTAAATGACCAAGATCAGTATTATTTAGCTGAAAACTTTTTAGCCTTTTTCAACCGAGACTATCGCCGCGTGGCACGACTGCATATTGATTCAGGCTGGGTGCCATCGTATGTGAAAGTTACTGATTTTGAATCAGCCATCCGCAAAGCCAGCGAACCAATTTTTGGCAAACCCTTGCAAGACATTTCCTTTGCCCAATTTTTATTAACACTTTTTCAAACGGCAAGACGTTATGAAATGGAAGTACAACCACAGTTAGTGTTGCTACAAAAAACCTTCTTCAATATCGAAGGATTAGGGCGAGTACTGTACCCTGAACTTGATTTATGGGAAACAGGCAAACCGATTTTGGAAAAATGGATGAAAGAACAATTTGGTGGCAAAGCCTTGTACCATAAGCTCAAAGACCATGCAGGCGAATATAATGAACTGATTGGTGAGTTACCACGCTTAGTCCGTCATAACCTGAAAGATAATGAAAAAACTAAGCAACAAAATAATCATCGCCTTATCGAAGGCATATTCAGTGGTTTTATTTTACTAATTCTCTTTCAACCAGAACTCTGGGGAGGCAGTATTACACGATATAGTTTAAGCGGTGTGCTACTGATTCTCCTATGGCGAGTGTTTATTAAGAAACACCGATAAAGGATTTCAGAATAAGGCTATCGGTATTTGTAATTATTGATATTTTAGAACACTGACGTTTAGCCTTAACTTTTTTATCTCATTTACAATCAATTACTAGCAAATCACATTTTTGTCATTTTTATTATTGCTAATTTATGCGATAATGATAGTTTAATATTTTCACTGATTTAACTAGATAAAAAATGACAAAAAAAAATAAAACCACACAGAAAAATCGTTTTGCATTGATCGTATCATTTGCCATGATTCCTATCTTATTACTTATTGCAACATTCATGACGATAGCACTATTATCGTACCATACAACCGACCCAGCTTGGAGTCATAGTAATGGTACAACGATTCAAAATACTTTAGGTTCTATGGGGGCTTGGTATAGTGATATTTCTTTTTCCTTATTAGGAAAAATGAGTTATTTGCTACCGATAGCCCTGGTTGTCTTTGCTATACATACTTGGCTTGAGAGAGGCATTGACAAAGAGCTACTTTCTTGGCGTTTAGTGATGTTGATGACAGCCATCTTATCTGGTTGTGTCTTATGGACCAGACACGACCCTGAAATCATCAATACTGTCGCACAAACTGGGGGTGGTGCATTGGGTGCATGGCTAACCATTGGCTTAGAAAAAAGTATTAAATCTATACCAATCATTATGGGATTTTCTTTTGTTGTATTTTTAATGTCACTTAGTCTATTACTTAATTTCCCTTGGTTAAAAGTTATAGAATGGATTGGAAAAAGCATTAGTAAATTCTTTGCCTTATTATTTTCAAGCTTTGCTTTTTCGAAAGCAAAAAAACAAAAAGCACCAGCCATGGTGGCAAATATCAATGAGCCCCCTATTGTTGATAACCAGTTAAAAGAAAAATTAAAAGAAAAAATAGTAACAGCTAGCCCTCAGCAAGTTGTCGAAGAACCAGCTACTCAACCAGTGCAACAATCCGTATCAGAACAGCCTATCATTGCACCGGCAGAGGAAGAAAACAACAATACGAGAAATCGTTCATTTACCATTAATAGATACCAACCAGAAACGCCTGCTACTGAACAAGCAACACAACAACAAACCAATCAGCAAGAGCATGAGCCTGTGGATTTAAGTTATTTTGGTATTAGTGAACCTAAAACAACTCACACGACCGATAGTTTTTCCGATGGTTTAGTAGAAACTGCAGTCAGTAGTTTTATGGAACCAAAACAATCAGACCAATCTACGATGGTATGGGATTCCCCTATTTCAGACACACAATCTACGACAGAGATACCTGCCTCAGTCGTAGAAACGACACATGATGCTTATGAAGAAACTAATCGTTCTAAAAAATCTGAACCATCACTATTTGATTTGGGTGAGCTAAAAAAGAGAGCAATTAAAAGAGCTGCAATTGACACCATTCACTCCAAAGTTGCCAGTAGAACTCAATCAACGGTAGATATAGATAGTATTATCTCATCAGCAGCACCCACACAAACAGTGGCTAATGAACAACCAGCAGAAACACATCAACCGATAACGTCTGCTACACAAGGGCAAAACACTGAACGCCCTGCGACAAATACTATTGATGACTTTACCCCCCCTCAAAGGCCTATCAATGTTGAAATGAACAAACCTACGATACCAACAGACAATGTTGATACGCCAAGTCATGTGCCAAATATCATTGAGCCAACCCCTGAGTTACAAGAAAGTTTACGTCACGAAGTTAAATCCTCATTGACAGAAAACCAGGCGACCACCTATCAGACTGACGATAGTATCGTCACCGAAACCGTTGTACAACCAATGGTACAACCAGTTAGTAAAGAACGTGAATCAATACAAGAACCGATAGCCTCATCAACACCAGAAGTCATTCAGCAACCCAAACCAGCGGTTAAAGCAACAACCAATGCAACTATCGGTAGTGCTTATAAGGCTGACAGAACCAATGCACCTGTGCCAAACCAACCTTATGAATTACCCAGTGTTAATTTGTTAGACAC
>PDWI01006455.1_pt1 | contig 21070 bp, 14 predicted proteins | sample 1430891 | NCBI WGS metagenome assembly PDWI01 (sample SAMN01162508, study PRJNA174530) | Oral metagenome, whole genome shotgun sequencing project. | biome: Marine environment; feature: Marine mammal; material: Swab sample of the gingival sulcus; isolation source: swab sample of gingival sulcus... | reverse complement strand
TTCGTCTTCATCCAGTTCAACGTCCAGATCTTCATCATCTGCTTCCACGTCCTCAATGTCGTGGTCCTCGATAAGCGCATCCTCATCATCGATCTCACCTTCATCCAGTTCCTGGTCATCATCTAACTCGATGGTTTCGATGTCATCATCAATGCGTTCGGGATCTATATCCTCCAATACTTCGTCTTCATCCAGTTCAACGTCCAGATCTTCATCATCTGTTTCCACGTCCTCGATGTCGTGGTCCTCGATAAGCGCGTCCTCATCATCGATCTCACCCTCATCCAGTTCCTGGTCATCATCTAACTCGATGGTTTCAATGTCGTCGTCAATGCGTTCGGGGTCTATGTCCTCCAATACTTCGTCTTCATCCAGTTCAACGTCCAGATCTTCATCATCTGCTTCCACGTCCTCAATGTCGTGGTCCTCAATAAGCGCATCCTCATCATCGATCTCACCCTCATCCAGTTCCTGGTCATCATCTAACTCGATGGTTTCGAGGTCATCATCAATGCGTTCGGGGTCTATGTCCTCCAATACTTCGTCTTCATCCAGTTCAACGTCCAGATCTTCATCATCTGCTTCCACGTTCTCAATGTCGTGGTCCTCAATAAGCGCATCCTCATCATCGATCTCACCTTCATCCAGATTAATCGTTTCAACGTCTTTTAATTTGTCGTCAACTTCGACGGTGTCTAATTCGCCATCATTAAGAACTCCTTCGCCTGAACCTGTATCGGTAACACCGGTTTTTTCTTCGTTGATATTATCAAACATGCCTCCGTCAAGACGCTTTAACGCTTTTTTAATCTTTTCAACGACATCCAGGGTATTGTCCTGGGTACCAGGCATGTCCATTTTGTCTAAAAATTCGGTGACTGCCTTTAACATATCAGCGGCTTTAGCCAGATCCATGTCCCCAGTTTTTGCGGCATCATTGAATGACTGAAGCAGCTTGTTTTTTGCGTCTTCGGTCATATCAAAAATATTTGCCTCGGTGATGATGATGCTCTCCGGGTTCAACTCATTTTTTATCAGCTTTTCTAAGTCAGAATTGATGGACGATCTTAAACTGGAAAAGTTCCGTCGTTTGGTTTTGATTTTACCAGGGTCTTTGCCGGTATCCCAAATGTGTGGAATAAGGATGTCTGGATCTATGGCAGTGAGTGCGGTGAGCTGCGCCTCGGAGTTGTAAAAGGTGCGAAGTGCCTGGATGGCTTTGTACTTTATCGTTCCCTGCCTGTAGTTCAGGTGATCCAAGGCTTGGTGAATACCAGATAATGTAATGGAAACATTGGACAAAAAATTGAATCTCCTGTGAGTTAGCGGGTTAACCCAGATGCCTGTTTTTTTGGCCCATGGTTAAAATAAACTGGCCATAGATACGTCGAATTTAATGCGGAACACGGCGTTAAACACGCTTATTATGGTACATTCGGTGGTATATTTCAACCCGGTTCACAGCCATGGAACATTGAAATACAGTTGTTTTCCGTTGCTATTTTGGAAAAATATGTTAAAAATATAGAACGTATGAGTCATGTATTAACAATTTCAGGGCCTAGAGGTGGATCCGGAAAAAGTGTAACCGCCTTAAATCTTTCTGCTTCCATGGGTCTGTATCAAAAGAAAGTGCTGTTGATCGACTGTGATCCCCTTGGAACTGCAACACGATGTTCCGGTGTGAGGCGGACTAAAAGCCCTTTTAATCTGTCTTCGGTTCTGAAAGGAAAGGTCCCTTTGTTACGGGCGGTGGTAAACACCCAAATCGCTTCTTGGGATTTATTGCCGGCCGGCCCGGAATTGTTTTCTGTGTCTCTATCGTTATCACGGGTAGCGGCCAACGAAAGAATCCTGCAGCTCTTGATAGAAGATATCCGAAATGATTATGATGTGGTTATTTTGGATACCCCCTCATCATGGAGTATTTTAAGTATTGCCGCCATGACTGCCGCAGACAGCCTTGTGGTTGCCATGAGCAAAAAGGATCCATTGATTGCGGATTTTTATGCCCTTTTAAAATTCGTTCAATATATCCGAAAATTCCATGGTGTAGATTTAAAGATAGCGGGTATCTCGCTGAACCGATTTCAGCAGTTCGGCGGTCATCTTGAGGATACTGTTGAGGGGTGTCATTCCTGCATTCAGGACCTACTTTATAAAAACCTGATTCCCGAAGACAGGGCCATTGATGAGGCATTCAGCATGAAAACCCCATTAGTCCTTTATGATGTGAACGCTCCGGCCGCCAAGGCATATTTGGGCTTGGCCAGGGAAATCATCCTTTCGTTAAATGGCCATGGGCTGACCTGATCCTTCATTAAAGCCTGCTCACGATAAAATCATGAAAGAACTGAATTAGGTTTTCGCTAGGTCTTTCATAAAAAATGGCCATGGGCCGACGATGTCTTTCATTGAGGTCTGCCTATAACAAAACAATAAAGTAATTTATACAGGATAGTGAAAAAGAGTTCATTGATACCCTAAACGCTGAGCTGGACTGGGATGCCATTGAAAAATTGCTCTTGGAAAAGCATGGGTTTTCAGTTCAGGAGGATGTGAATTACAAGGATGGCAACCTAATTGTTCACAATAACGCGATTGCTTATAAGTTTGATTTTGAAATCAAAGTTCCCCTGTCTGTTATTTTTAATCGTGAGGGGGAGTGCCTGAAGATATCAACTGACAAGACCGATGGATCGGACCTTGAGGCAGACGATATGTCCGTTTTGGAGGATTTGGAATCTGAAACCGCGGCAAAGGGAAAAGAAAGCAGTGATTCTCCTGTGTCCAGGGATGAAGATATGGTATCCGAAATTGTGGATATGATTTCTGAAATAAATAAAGAAGGATAGTAAAAATTATGGCAGCGATTCATGAAAACAGCACTTCCCGTGAAGAGGTTAGGGCGCACCTAGATGAAATCCTTGCCAGTGCCATTGTTGCATTCATTGATGTGGATTCCCAGTCCGCCATAATGTCCTTTAATCTGGCCACGATCTCCTGTATTACCCTGATTGTTGAGCGGGAGAGAGAGATTAAACAATTTGCGGATTCTCCGCCGGAGCGATACACGTTAGACAGTTTTTCTTCGGCGCTTGTGGAGATCGGGCTTGACAAAGATGACTACCTTGAATCAGCCATAACTGTCTCCATTGATAACGGATATATCCAGCGTCTGGATAATGGTGAACTCCGGGCTGAAATGTCTGCCTTTATGATGGTGGGTTTTCTGGATTCCATGTTCCCTGCTATGCAAGGCATGAACCTTATTGCCTTTGTGCTGCAGATGAATGATGAGGTGACCTCTGGCCGGAAATCCCTTGAACTGGCCAAACAGAGCTTTTCCACGTCATTAAAAAACAGAGGTGTGACCGTCACTAAGGACAGGGCTGAACAGCGGGCCAGGCAAATTGCCCAGGGAGAACAGCAGCACGGCGCTGGGAATGCAAGGGAAATATCCACCCACCTGAAAAAAGAAAACCTTGACAGGTTGTCTCATCTGATCCGAACCCGTAAGAAAAAAAGCGGTGATTACCAGCAGAAAATTAAGGTCAAAAATGTTTTTGACAAAGGGCCGTCAAAAGGGGCACTAGAGGTTGAAGAAAAAGAGAACCAGAGGGCCGAAGAAGCGGTAAGAAAAGCGGCAGAGCTTGATCGGCAACTTGCCGATAAGGATGAGAAAATAAAAGCGGCTGAAGCTGCGGCCAGGACTCTTTCCCAGCAATTAAAATCTCTTGAGAAGATGGAGAAAACCCTGGAAACCGTCAAGGAAGAGGCGAAAGAAGCGAAAGCTAAGGCAGCAGCATTTGAGGCCAAGGAAGCCGAAATGGCCGAACGGGAGGCGAAGCTCAAGGCGCTGGAAGAACAGATTCGTGTAAAAGAGGAAGAGGCCCGGCAGGCACATGAACATCGCATTAAAGCGGAAGCGCTCGCCAAAGCGAAACAGCAGGCGAAAGATGAGGAGGATATTGAATCCCAAATTGCCGCATTTGAAATGGATCTGGCGATGCCTTGCCCGTTATGCGCTGATGGTAAAATTGAAGAAAAGACCACGAAAAAGGGGAAGACATTTTTCTCATGCAATGGTCAGGATTGCCGGTTTGTTTCATGGGATAAACCGTACCATTTTGAATGTCCCCTGTGTAAGAATCCTTTTTTGACGGAAGTGACGGTATCTTCGGGAGAGAAGGGATTAAAATGCCCAAGGGCCGCCTGTTCCTATACCCAGAATAACTTGTTGGACCCCATGCAGAACATGGCGGCAGCCGCTGAGGCGGTCAAACCTAAAAAGAAGAAAAAGAGAATTGTGAGGCGACGAAAACGGCGGTAATGGAAATCTCTGCTAAGGGGGGGGCTCTATTTCATATTCACAGGTAAGGTAAATACAAACGTGGTGCCCTGTTCAGAAGAGGAGGTAAATGACACCTGTCCGCCAAGATACCTTTCCCCGAATAGTTTCATTGAATAGGTCCCAATGCCCCGCCCTCCGCCTGGCTTTGAGCTGAAATTCCTTTGAAATACCCGCTGTTGAATGGATTCTGGGATGTGGGAACGATTCCATACTTCCCATCTCACAGATGAACCCTTGGTGTCATGGCTAACCGTTATCCGGATACCGTCTTTCAGATCGGTTGCCTCCAAGGCATTGATAATCATATTTTTTAACACCCGTTCTAAAAGCATATAGTTCGTCGTCAGAATGATATCATTTTTTGGCCAAGATGATGTGACGTTTTTCCCAACGGATGATTTATGACCAGTGATGGTGCGATCAAGCTCTTTTTTGACCTGGTGGAGAGAAATAGAGGTCTGCTGGGGCTCAAATGTTGTATCCCGATGGTGGGACAATTCCCTTTGAACGGATATTTCCGTCACAAGGCGGTCAATGTTTTTGCAAATTTCAGAGACAGTCGGGTTGTCCTTGGTGGTCATCTCCAAAATTTGTGCATTTCCATAAAGGGCTGTAAGGGTGTTGTTAATATCGTGAAAAAATACACGATCCAAATTCAGCCAGAATTGTTCTTTTGTAATATCATGGGCATAAAACAAGATCCATCGCTTGTTGTCGACGATTATAGGTTTCGCACGAATCTGGAAACATATGTCTACTACTTTGTCGTTGCGGTTGGCAACCAGAGCGCAAATACTTTCTTTTTCTATGTCGTTCTCAATGGCCGCCATTGTTGCAATGGCAACACCGCACGTTCTGCAATATTCTGACGTACCGCACCCACCAGCCTCTTTAAATGCATGGATGCATCCCAGGCTTTCTCCCATCCGCATCCCCAATAGATCTTCAATGTTAGGCACGTCAAGCATTTTTAGAAGCGCATGGTTAAGCGCAACAATTTGTCTGTCTTCATTGAGTACGACGAGTATACCGTTAGCGACCTCAAGCAAGGCATCCATTATCGGACTTTCATTGACTTCTTTGACCTGATTGTTGATTACATGGTGCGCTGTTCGTTCGGGCGGCGCGAAATATGTCTTCATCATTAATCGTTTCTCATCGTCTAATTATTATAAGTTGAGGATGTACAGGCTTTGGTTAAAAGCGACCATGGGTCGCTCGGGCCTTTCATAAAAGACTGCATGTAGCAAATTATCAAAGCGCCTAATTAATTATCATAGGTCTTTTATATATCAAAGCGCGATCAAAACATCACGTTTCTAACAGCTTAGCCGTTATCCGAACTCTTTTTTAGGCTATAATTAACTAAAATCGAACATCTGTTTGTCCTTTAAGTCGCCATTGTACCTTAAGAACGACCTAAACGCCAACTATTCTGTGACAGATTTAATTCTAACATGGGCCTTATTGTTTTTTTATATATGAAAGTCTCAGTAACTTACTGAATTACTTTCTTGTTTTGTTGTGGGCCAACGCCTGGGCTCAATAGACCAAGGACGGCCCGTGGCCGTTATACGAATTGGTCGGGATGAGAGGATTTGAACCTCCGACCCCCTCGTCCCGAACGAGGTGCTCTACCAGGCTGAGCCACATCCCGACACAGAAGACGCTATTTGATATATCAAATAAAGTGAAATGTCAATTTAGAAAATGCGTTCTTTTATAATTGTTGCTTCTCTACCCGGACCGACAGAAACAATCTTGATAGGAACGCCTGACAGATCCTCAATCCGCTTTAGGTAATTCTTTGCATTTTGTGGCAGTTTTTCGTATTCAGTGATCCCTGCAGTGCTTTCTTTCCATCCCGGAAGCGTTTCATACACTGGCGTGCATTTCTCAAGAATTTTGATTTCCGGCGGAAAGTGTTCAATGATCTTATCTTCATACTGATAACCTGTACAAATATTGAGTTCCTCAAGGTCATCTAAAACATCAAGTTTGGTAATCGCAGTGCCGGTAAGGCTGTTCAGTCTGGCTGCGTTGCGCAACACAACCATATCCAGCCACCCACAACGGCGTTTTCGACCCGTAGTGGCACCAAATTCTGCGCCGGTTTTCTGGATTTTATCTCCGATTTCATCAAACAGTTCGGTGGGGAAGGGGCCTGCACCAACCCGAGTGGTGTATGCTTTTACAATACCGATGATTTCATGGAGCTGTCCTGGCCCCACACCAGAACCATTTGCCGCATTGCCTGACACCGTGGAGGAAGAGGTGACAAAGGGGTATGTGCCGTGTTCAATGTCCAGATGCGTACCCTGGGCACCTTCAAACAACAGGGCTTTACCTTGGTTAATGGCATCAAACAATGATACGGAAACATCAGAAATATAAGGCAGCAAACGATGCCTTATGGATTTAAATTGATCAATGACGAGTTCAGGATCCTTGGGGACTGTTTTAAAGTAATGTTTCAGGTAAAAGTTTTTTTCCGCCATGATGCTGGTTACTTTGTCCTTGAATAGATCAAAGTCAAGCAGGTCACAAAAACGGATGCCGCGCCGGGTGGCTTTGTCCTCGTAGCAGGGGCCAATGCCCCGCCCCGTCGTACCGATCTTATTTTTCCCCTTTTTTTCTTCTCTGGCCTTATCAATTTCCTGATGGTAGGGCATAATGATATGGGCACGATTGCTGATTTCAAGCATGTTCGGGGACACATCAATTTGATTGTCTGCCAGGTAGTCAATCTCATCTAACAGTACAAAGGGATCCACGACGACACCGTTGCCGATGTAACATTTTTTTTGCTGAATAATACCGGAAGGAATCAAATGGCTGATGATCTCTTTGCCGTTCACAACCATTGTATGTCCTGCATTGTTACCACCCTGGAATCGGACCACGCAGTCGGCATGTTCGCTAAGCAGGTCTACAATTTTTCCTTTTCCTTCATCACCCCATTGGGTGCCCACCACAACTGTGTTTGTCACGGTTTCTCCTTTTTTGTCTAAAAAAGCCTCTAATAATGGACTTTCCTTCTTCTTCGCATATGCCCGATACAATTTCCAGGCTATGATTAAGTCGACGATCCTCCGCCATCTTGTATAACGAGGCGGCCGCTCCCCACTTAGGGTCCGGCGCACCATAAACAACCCGGTCAATACGGGCATGAATAATGGCACCCATACACATGATACAGGGTTCGATGGTTACGTAGAGGCAGGTTTTTGGCAGGCGATAATTACGCATACGGTTACACGCTTGGCGTATGGCATTGATTTCCGCATGGTTTGTAGGGTCATGGGTAGAAATCGGCCGGTTAAATCCCTTACCGATGATCTTGTGGGTCGCATCCACAATGACAGCCCCCACAGGGACCTCATCCATCTGTTCTGCCTTTTGTGCCTCTCTGATGGCAAGCATCATGTAGTCATCGTCATTCATTTTCCAATTTACATTTATATAAGCCTTTTCACTTCAGGTCAAATCATTAATACACCTCTGGTGGGGAGACCCAAAACGTTTGACAGTTCCGGGAGTTAACAATAAACAACCTTCCCTCAGTTAGCCGCTCAAAGCTATGAAAGGAAGGTTGTATGAAAGGTTACAAGAGGTTAAAATATTCAAGGTGATATTGCAAGTATCATGTGGTTTTGATTCCAACATATCGGAAAAAAGTTATTTATGGACAGTCATCTCCCTCAGTTTTACTGGGGGGGGGAGATGACTCAGATGAACGGCTGAAATCATATTGATTGTTGTTTGTTCGCAGGATAGCGGTCATGCATAGCCATTAATAAATTCTCCGTAAACTGCGTTAGGATCATGGGCGTTGTTTAATAAGTAATCGACAAACGAACCGATTTTACATCGTTTATATGAGTCTTCAAAGGCTTCTTCGCTACTTAAACCACGCAGATAATCCCGTAATTCCAAGGTAGTCTCATATCTGTACGGGTTGCTGAGTATACCTTCTCCCATATTAATCAGACCGGGCAGATCATGTCCAAACTTTTGCTGGGAAGCTATAAGTAGAAAGGTCTCTTTTTGCCCTTTGGTCAATTTCTCTGAAAAATCAATTAGATTTTCCAGGCCGATGCTGTTTTTTGTCTGATCTGCGGTCAATAGGAAATTATCAACCATATGCCCTGTAAAATCGTCTTCCTTAAAGTTTTGCAAAAATCCAATGAATTTTTCTGCTTTACCTTCTGCTTTAACCATATTTCTGACAAAAACATTCTTTTTTTCAGGACTTAAATCGGATGACACGTCTAAAAAACCTTTTTGCGCCTCATAGGACAAGGTGTTCTGAAACAAAAAGACGAAAGATTCGGTATCCTCTTCAGCCACGGTAGCCGCTTCCAGAAAACCGACCCGGTCCTGGGGACTCAAATCAAGAACGGCATCTTCCAGCCGCTTTGCCTTATACCCTTCTAAATGAGAGGCAGCCGTTTTAAAATTCCGATAGGCTGTATCGGAAAGAACCCCTTTCATATAGATATTTGAATCCTGCGTCTCCTTGCCCTCATTGGCTGTTTTAAGCAAAAAAACGGACTTTTCCTCTTCATTAAGCCCTTCCACTTCATTAAAAAACTGATCCGGTGTCATTTTTGTCTTTACTGCTGCATAGAAAAAAAGGCTTTTATCCTCTCCGGTTAAGTCCCTGCCAATCCGGGTCAAGTCATCCATAACTGTCCCGGGTACCTTAGACGCCTCCAGAAAATTTATTGTATCAACCAGAGACAAGGATGAGGTAAATTTCAAATCAACGGATTCTGCCACATCCAGAAACGCACCTAATTGTTTTTCCGCATTTGCTGCCGTGGTAAGAAAATTCGATAGATCATCGGGACGATCACTGGCAAATTGGCCCAGGGTCCTCATGAATTGATCCACCTGGCCTTTGGCCATGGAGATACTTTTTAAAAAGTCGGATTTTTCTTTTCCGGATAGAGATTGGGCAAAGTCAATCACTTCGTTTATGGATTTTTCATTGGCAAAGGAAGCGAATTGAACAAAATTATCCAAATCCTCATTTTCAAGCTGCTGATTGACAAAGACCGCAATTTTATCCCTTGTCGCATTTTTCATTCCATGGGTGGCGGTTACAAAATCCACGACATTGTTACCGGCTTTTGCTGCCGCAGAAAGGTATCCACTGAGACCGGCAGTCCCCGTTTTTTGAATCAAACGGTGGAGAGGGGTATTCAGCTTGTCAAGATTTTTGTCTGACAAGTTTGCCGTCTCAAGATAGGCGCTTAACGCATCATCGTCCTGGCGGAGCATGGAAGCGATTTCCATGGTTTTAAACATTTCTCCAAAATTATCATCCGATGAATGGAGAAAATTATTCAAATTATCTTTAGACAGGTTGGCTGAAAACTCAAGGAATTCAGACAAGTCTTTTTCCGACCCTCCGGATCTCCCAAATATTTTATTTGCAGTAAGTAAAAAGAGATCAATATCATCTCCTGCCTTGATCGCCCCTGTGGAAAAATTTTCCCAGTCCTCTTCACTTAAGGTCTCATAATAAAAAGCAAACGTGTCATGCAACTGTTTAGTATACTTTACTGTAGAAGGTGCTACACCTTCCCAGTCGTCTGCAAAGGAATCAGAAATCATCTGATATAACAAAATAAAATCTTTGTCACGGTCTCTGTCATAATGATTATATTCAGCGTTGATAGGACTGGACGCAAAAATATTGCTGGGGGGTTTTATTTCCACCCCTCCTGTGCCGGTAAAATTCTCAGCTAACATACCCCCTGAGGATTTAACATTTGTTAAATCCATGGCCCTGTTTTGAAAATTCGCCCATTGTGAAACGGAACCGGAGAGTTTCATTGTTTTTCCTGAATAACGGCCACGGGCCGACCTTGGTCTATCAACACCAAGGCTCAGCCCACAACAAAAATTGGAAGATCTGAGTAAATTACACAGACTTTCTTACAAAATATGATTTTTTGATATAGAATCAGCAATGCCTATCGCATCGGATTCTTTCATGAAAACTTTAGAAAAAATGAGACGGACAACAGATCAATACTGTCCCCCACCCGAATTAAAAATCTATTATGGACCGCTGGTAACCCCATGGGTAAAAGACGATTAAGAACCTTGTGAACCTAGTCTTGTTCCTTCCCATCCGACAACTTGCCACTAGTAGTAATCGATTCCGTTGTTTCCAAATCCGGATGCGTTATTTCCGTATCATACAGATTCTCTTGAAGTATCATATTAGAACGGTTAGCATCACAAAAGTGACCGACGTTACACTTTCTACAGAATGATTTGCCGGTGCTGTTTCTGCTGGCAAAGCCGAGAGGGACTTGATAAATTGGGCCTTAGTTCAGCGCCCTGGATACAATCTCATACACGTTCTTTGACAAGCCCTTTTCTGACATGATGGTCTCTAAGGCCTGCTTCATCAACCCCTGATGCGGATCCGCATATCGCTTCCATAGATTGAAACAGGCGGCCAACCGGCTGGCCACCTGATGGTTGATTTTGTCTAAGACCAGAATCTGATTAGCAATAAACTGATAGCCAGCGCCATCGGTCCTGTGGAAACGATATGGATTATGCATGGCAAAGGTGTAGAGCAAGGATCTGACCTTATTGGGATTGGTTAAAGAAAAGTCTTGATGATCCATCAGAGATATCACCTGATCCAGCACATCTTCCAGCGGTGAAGCGGCTTGAACTGCAAACCATTTATCAAGCACCAGGGGCTGGTGCTTCCATTTTTTATAAAAGTCACGGCAGACCGTTTCCCGGATGTTTCGATCCATCCGGGTAAGCAGCCGCAATGCACCAAATTCCTCGGTCATATTGCCAGCGGTTTTAAATTGTGTTTGGGCCAGATCACGGGTCATGTCCGAATCAGCACGCACCAGGTAAGATAAACACAGGTTTTTTAAGCTCCGGTCAGCCATGGCGTCATGGGAAATATCTTTGGGGTGACTGTGACTGCAGGCCTTATAAACCTTAAGGAACGCCGGGGTCAGTTGGGTGGCTAGTTGGGTTTTTAAAAATTGCCTTGCCCGATGAATGGCCCCGATATCTATGACCGTATAGTGGTCCTTGATTTCTGTTTCCATGGGGAGGGTCAGCATTTTTGCAAGAAACGCCCTGTCCTTGCCAGGATCACTGAGGGCCGCTTCAAATGCCGCTACCAACGTGGGGCTGATCGCCATGGGATGGTTTTGCTGATCCGCACGGACCAATTGTTTTATTGTTTTCAGAAACAGGCATTGGGCTGCATCCCATTGATTGAATTCATCGGCATCATTGGCCATGATCCGGGCAAATTCTTCGTTAGTAAAATCAGATGACAATCGAATGGGTGCGGAAAATTCTCTGAACACAGAGGGTAGGGCAGTGGGCGCCAGGTTTTCAAACACAAAGGACTGTTTGTCGGCTTTAAGTTCAATTAGCTGCGTTTCCTGTTTTGAGGGATCATCGACCCAGCCCATTCGAATTGGAATATGCAACGGCAATTTTTCTTCCTGGTTGCGGTCGGGCGGCGTTTCCTGTGTAAAGGTCAGTGTCCATTGTCTTTTGTCAGTATCGTAGCATCTGGACAGGGTGACCGTTGGTGTGCCGGACTGGGTATACCACCGTTTAAACTGCTTCAGATCGCGTCCCGACACTTCGGCCATGACGCCCAGAAACGCTTCTATGGTGATGGCCATGCCGTCGTACTTTTCAAAATAGCGATCCATACCTTTGCGAAATGTGTTTTGGCCAAGTAGCTGATAAATCATCCGGACCACTTCAGCGCCTTTTTCATACACTGTCGTGGTGTAGAAATTGTCCATTTTAATATAGGCGTCCGGACGAACCGGATGGGTCATGGGGCCGGCATCTTCAGGAAACTGAAAGGCACGCAGTCGCTGTACATCTGCAATTCGTTTCACGGCCCTTGAATTCATATCCGAGGAGAATTCCTGATCACGAAATACGGTAAGCCCTTCTTTCAGGCTAAGCTGAAACCAGTTTTTCAGGGTCACCCGGTTGCCGGTCCAATTGTGGAAATACTCATGGGCGATCACGCCCTGAACGGCCATGAAATCCTCATCCGTGGCCGATTCCGGGTCTGCCAGCACATATTTTGTATTGAATATATTTAACCCTTTGTTTTCCATGGCACCGGCATTGAAATCGTTAATGGCCACAATCTGATACACATCCAGATCGTATTCAAGGCCGAATCGATCTTCGTCCCATTTCATGGATTGTTTCACCGCTGTCATGGCATGATGGCATTGATCGATATTTTCTTTTTCAGAATAAATTTTCAATCCCACAGGTTTACCAGAGGCCGTTATAAATTGGTCTTCAAGCCAGGCAAGATCGCCTGCCACTAGGGCAAACAGATAGGCCGGTTTCTTATGGGGATCTTCCCAGGTGGCCCAATGGCGGTTATCTTCCAATTCACCGGCACCGACAGGATTTCCATTGGATAGTAGCACGGGATATCGGGCTTTATCCGCAACAATGGTGCAGGTAAAGGGGGCCATCACATCCGGCCGGTCTGGGTAGGGGGTGATTTTCCTGAATCCCTGGGCCTCACACTGGGTGCACAATACATCTCCGGAACGGTAGAGTCCTTCCAAGGTGGTATTGGTATCCGGCTCAAGTTTTGAGGTAATTTCAAGTTCAAAGTTTTCAGGGGTAGAGACGATGGTTAAAGTCTCTGGGTCGGCCTTGTATTCGTCAGGCAGCAGCACCATACCGCCAGCGACCACAGATTCGATCGCATAATCGCCTTTATTTAAGACCAGTGGGGTGGTGTTATCACTGTACTCAGGATCTTTTCTAATTTTCAAGGTAGAGGTGACCCGGGTATGTTTTTCCCTGATATCGAATTTAAGGTCCACATGATCAACAATAAATTCAAAGGGGCGGTAGTCTTTGAGGTATTTTTTCTGAGGTGTGTCCATAATGCTTAAAATTGAATGGGTGGGGTAAAAATTAGTCCATATTAAGTATCAATACTCTGGAGTTTCTTTGGAGATTGTAGCTTGCTTGTTTCCTTGACGGTAAATCCGTGATCTTTCCCCAAACAAAACCAAACTCAAAAAACCAATCTGCCGCCTGGGTGGTGAGCAAGAACAGCCGTTTAATGTTCTGGGTACGGGCTTTTTCAATGAGATATTGCACCATCCCATGACCGATCCCCCTGGATTTGTATGCCCGATTCACGGCCACAGCACCGATTTCAGCCCAGCCGTCGCCAAGGTCATACAGGGCGGCGCATCCATACACCGCATGATCCACCGCATAGATATAATAAGCGTGAATCTGTTTTTGAATCTCTGAGCCGGACCGGGGCACCAGATTGCCTTTTTTGACATAGTCATCATGGAGATGAAGGATTTCCGGTACGTCTGACAACTCTGCCCGTCGGATATGGGCATACTGGTTGCCGTAGATCAGGGTACCGCCGCCACTGCTGGAAAACACCTCCTGTAGCAGACGGCCTTCGCTGCGTCCGTCAATGATATGGATCCGGTTCACCCCGCCTGGGCGTTGAATCACTTCCTTTGAACAGGTCAGCAGGTCTTGATCTTCAACGCTGAAGCGGCCTTGATTTTCTTTGAGCAAGACATTCACCTGCTCAATATCCAGGTTTGAAAATATGTGTCGGCCGGGATGAACCTGGCTGCCGGGGGGCAGTACAAGCCCTTTCGTTGAAATGGCCTTTTCAGCACGAATATAAAACAGCTTTTCAATATCCAACTCCAGGCAGACCTGGCGGGCGATGTGGTGGGAATTGAGATTATAGCAGTCCCCTGTGGCATTCATCCCAATATTGTAAATCACAGGAATAAAGTGCTGGGATAACAGTTTTAAGACCACATCGGATTGAATCCGTTCCACCCGGCCAGTGTATTGATAATCCGTACCATCATGCACCCCAAGCGACCTGGCCCGGATCCAATTGCCCATAATACCGTTGACTTGACCCGCAGATAAACGGGCAATCATGGCCTGGACCACCTCCATGGCAGCCAGTTGAACATGGGGCATGGCCGCTTTGGGCGTGATTCGGATGCCCGCTTTTACTTGGGTTTGAATACCGGCGGTTTTTAGATGGCGCTCAATAGTAGCACGGGTACCCGTCACAATGATTATTCGGATACCAGTATCGTGCAGGTGTACCACATCTTTCATCAGCAACGGGAATAAGGGATGGGGGATCAGACTGTCTTCGATTTTCAATACAAAGGTTTTGCCCTTGTATCGTCGGATATATGCCAATACATCACGTATTGTATTGACACTGGCAGGTCCTGCGCAGCGCTGGGGCAATTGGGTATTCATGCCCGGCATTTTACTGAAAAAATCCACGGCGTGCAATGGTCCGAAGATGAAATGGTAATTTTAATGGGAAACGGTAAACATAGATGCCGTCAGATAAAAGATTGCAGCCCTTAATTTGTCATGTTACAACGCCAAAATGGAAAACAAATTGCACCATTCCCATGACAAGTTATTTCGAGAAACCTGGAGCAACCTGGGCAACGCCAGATCCTTTCTGGAAAATTATTTACCGGATCACCTCATTGAACTTGTCCGGCTGGGCACCCTTGAAATCTGCAAAGACTCTTTTATTGAAAAGGATCTTCAGGATTTTTACTCCGACATGCTTTACAAAGTCCGCATTCGGGAGGCCACAGGGTATATTTATTTCCTTTTTGAGCATAAGAGCTATCCAGACAGTCTGATTCACCTCCAGCTGCTTGAATATATGGTTAAAATCTGGCGGCTTGGACTGAAGCAAGCCAACACCCGAAAACTTCCCATTGTCATTCCTTTGGTGTTATATCACGGTAAGGATAGATGGACGTTGGATAAGCGATTTACCTCGCTTTTTGAGGGGCCTGCCGATGAACTGTCAGACTATATCCCGGACTTTGAGATGCTTGTGTACGATTTATCCCGATATAGCGATGCTCAAATCAAGGGCACAATTATGGCAAGGGTTACGTTGCTGTTGCTAAAGCATATATTTGAACCGGATATATCAGATAAATTGCCAAATATTTTCATGCTGTTAAAGGATCTGGTGGACCAGGAAACAGGATTGCAATATTTTGAATCTCTGATAAAATATGTATTCAGCAATGTTGATGGTATGACAACCGAGCGGATACATTCCATCGTATCAAATACCTTGTCTGAGGAAAAAGGAGGTATCATTATGACATTGGCTGAACAATTAGAAAACAGAGGCCTTCAAAAAGGGCTCGAACAAGGACTTTTGGAAGGCATTGAACTGGCAGTGAGTATAAAATTTGGTGATACTGAGGATTGCCGGCGTGTGATCACAAAGCTCAAAACCATTCAAGATATAAACAGACTCAAAGCGTTGAAGGGTAAAATCCTGTCAGCTAAAACAGTCCCTGATTTAATGAAGTCCATGGACAATTAATGGTGTGCCTTAGGCAAGCGTGCATAGAATATTTTGGCGTGCCTTGATGGTGACTTAAAATCCGGCGTATCTGTGATTTAATTCTGATCATGGGCCTAACCACTCGTTACGTGCCAAATCTCCCGGAAGAAAGCGAACTGCCGGCGCCCATACAAACGCCATGCCCGTAACCGGGTCTGTCTAGGGCTGACCGAGTTGAGATTCACTGTCCTGTTGTTTTATGGACTGGCCCTTAACCCTGACACCATGCGACGCTTATCCGCATTTAATGGATAGCGGGAAATCAGTGAAAAGCCAAGGATCAATCTCATCATTGAAGATTCATTTTGTTTCTCCATAAAAAAGTGGGTATACAATTTCTCTCGATATAGCGATGCCCAAATCAAGGGCACAACTATGGCAAGGGGCACTTCGCTGTTACTAAAGCATATGAATGGGACACGGTGAAAGGATTACGGGTCAAGATTCAAACAATGCCTGGGCTTGATATGAGCTTCTGACATGGGGGCCTGAAGCCACATGCTTAAATCCCATTTGCCTGGCTTTGGTCTCAAGCGTCTTGAATTGCTGTGGGGTATAATAGGTGGATACGGGCAAGTGGTCCCGGGTGGGCTGAAGGTACTGGCCAATGGTTAATATATCGCAGTGATGGGCCCGGAGATCGGCCATGGTCTGTTCAAGTTCTGCCATGGTTTCGCCAAGCCCCACCATGATGCCGGATTTCGTGGGCATCTCAGGATCAAGTGTTTTCACCGTTGCCAACAGTTCAAGGGAACGCTGGTAAATGGCCTGGGGCCGAACCCGGTGGTAGAGGGCGGAAACCGTTTCAATATTGTGGTTGAGCACATCAGGCGTCGCATCGATGACTACTTTTAGTGCATCCCGATCTCCTTGAAGGTCGGGAATCAGCACCTCAACCCTGGGGGGGGGCAGTTGGTCTGTGGTCAGGGTGGTTTTAATGGCCTGGATGGTGGCGGCAAAGTGAGCGGCCCCGCCATCGGGCAAATCATCCCTTGTGACCGAGGTCACCACCACATATTTAAGCCCTAAGTCTTTGGCCGCGTCAGCCACCCGTTGGGGTTCCTGGGGATCAACCCGGGTCGGTGTCTTATGGGTTACATTGCAAAACCGGCAGTCTCGGGTACACTGGGCCCCTAGAATCATGAAGGTGGACGTGTCTGATTTGGCCAGCAATGCTCTGACCCGCTGATACTCTCCGCCAACCGGCAGCTTTTTTTTCAACCAGGCGGGTTTTCTGGCAGGGCGTGAACTGGGGGGCGCCTGAACTTTAGCTTGACATGACATGGGTGTTTTCCGTTCTGGGTTCAAAATTAAATTGTACACAAAAATGGTGGATGACGCGCTCTTTTACTGTGTCCATCAACTTTGCATTGGATTCTTGCCGGGACAATTCATTTGGCGAATCCAAGCGTTGAGACGCCCATTGCTTTTGATCTGCAATGGATGTCATTGCCTGATTGGCAAGCCCACAGGGATTGATCCAGGAGAACGGGGCAAGGTCAAGATTGACATTCAGGGCCAGCCCGTGGATGGAGATCCCTTTTTTTAGAGAAATGCCCACACTGCCAATCTTTTTATCTTTGACCCACACACCGTGGTTGCGGTCGTCTCGGTCTGCGTTGACCCCAAAATCCAGGCAAGTGCGCTTCATGATCTCTTCCATGCCAAACACAAAGTCAGGGACACTGAGATGGTTCTTTTCAAGGTCCATGACCGGGTAAAGCACGGCCTGCCCTGGACCATGGTAGGTAATGTTGCCGCCACGGTCTGTTTGAACGATGGCAATGCCTTTAGCGTCAAGAAAGGATTCAGCCACCACCAGGTTTTCACGACCGCCCCTGCGGCCCAGGGTGTAGACTGGCGGGTGCTGGACAAAGAGCACCCGATCCGAGACAGTCCTGTCCGCCAGTTTGGCAGACAGGATGTCCTGTTGCAGGGCCAGCGCCTCTGAGTAGTCAACAATACCCAACGCATCGAATTCACATGTACGCAGCGGCCGGTGTACGGTCATCGTAGGCGCCGTCATGCCCCATTATCCTCTCAGAACAGGTTTTCTGGCTGCCGTCACCTCATCAAGACGGGTCACCTTGGGAACGTGGGGGGCATGATGAAGTGTGTCAGGATCTTCCTTAGCTTCCTTGGCAATGGCTTTGACCGCCGCAATGAACTGGTCAATGTACTCTTTGGATTCGGTTTCCGTGGGTTCCACCATGAACGCCGCGTCCACCACCAGGGGGAAGTATACCGTGGGGGGATGGAATCCGTAATCCAAAAGCCGTTTGGCCATATCCATGGTGGTGACATGGTATTCCTTTTGCTTGGCGTCGTTGAATACACATTCGTGCATGCAGGGATGATCGTAGCAAAGGTTCAGCGTGTCTCTCAAACTTTCTTTGATGTAATTGGCGTTGAGTACCGCCAGTTTGGACGCCATGTTTAACCCTTGTGCCCCCATGGTCAAAATATAGGAAAACGCCCGGACCATTACGCCAAAATGGCCGTAAAAGGTATGCAGGCGGCCAATGGAGTCGGGAAAATCCGTGACCAGTTTATAGTGATTTAAATCTCTTACCACCCGGGGGGAGGGCAGGAAAGGAATCAGTTTTTCGCACACAGATACCGGGCCTGCGCCTGGACCACCGCCGCCGTGAGGGGTGGAAAAGGTTTTATGAAGGTTCAGGTGAAGCACATCAATGCCAAGGTCTCCAGGTTTTACAACCCCCATAATGGCATTCATATTGGCGCCGTCACCGTATACCAGCCCGCCTTTGGCATGAACGATATCACATACTTCTTTGATGTTTTTTTCAAACAGCCCCAAGGTATTGGGGTTGGTGATCATGATGCCGGCCGTCTCCTCATCCATGAGGGCTTCAACAGCGGCCGGATCCAGAATACCGTCTGGACCTGATTTAATGCTGATCGATTTGTAGCCGCACAGGGCTGCTGATGCCGGGTTGGTGCCATGGGCGGTATCGGGGATCAGGATCTTGGAGCGCTGTTTTCCCATCTTTGCATGGTAGGCATGGATAATGAGGATCCCTGTCAGCTCTCCATGGGCGCCGGCAGCCGGCTGAAGGGTAACGGCAGGAAAACCTGTAATTTCCGCCAGGGTCTGTTCAAGCTCGTACATCAGCTTGAGGGCGCCTTGGGAAAATTCGTCACCCACCAAGGGGTGGGCCGCTGCAAAGCCTTGCCGTGCGGCCTGAACTTCATTGATTTTTGGATTGTATTTCATGGTGCATGATCCTAGGGGATACATGCCGGAATCCACCCCGAAATTCCATTGGGACAGCCGTGTAAAATGGCGAACAACGTCCAGTTCAGACAGCTGTGGCAGTTCAGGCGCATCACCGGTCAGGGCCGGGTCAAGGGGCACCCGTTCCACTTCGGCGCGGGGCAGGGATATGGCGCACCGGCCTTCCCGGCTTTTGTCCCAAAGTTCAGGTTCATTAAATATAAGGCCGCTGGTACCTGGCTGTTTCATTGTTGCACCTCCTTTGCCAACCGGTCCATTGCCGCTTTAGACGCTGTCTCAGTGGCGCAAAACAGATAGTGGTCTTTCATTTCAGGGTAACGCTCTTCTAAGGGCACACCTGCAAAAATGCAGCTGTTTTTGATCAGTTCCGCCCGTTTCGCCGCAAAGCCTTTTGGTACCTTTAATACAAATTCGTTAAAAAAAGGACCGTCAAATACAGATTCAAACCCGGCATTCACCAGGGCATTTTTCAAATACACTGCTTTGTCATGGTTCTGCTGAGCGATTTCCCTTATACCGATCTTGCCAATGGTCGCCAGATAGATGGACGCTGTCATGGCGTTGAGTCCGTTGTTGGAGCAGATGTTGGATGAGGCTTTATCCCGGCGGATGTGCTGTTCCCGGGTGGCCAGGGTCAAAACATATCCATGGTCCCCATTGGCGTCCTTGGTTTTGCCCACCAAGCGACCTGGGAGACTGCGTACCAATTTTTGGGTACTGGCCAGCAAGCCAAGTCCAGGGCCGCCAAAGGTCTTGGCAATGCCCAGGCTCTGGCCTTCGCCAGCCACAAGATCCGCCCCAAAACTGCCGGGATTTTTTAACAGGCCGTATGCCAACGCTTCGGTGAACGAAGTGATGAACAATACTTTTTTGGCCGCAGCCGCTGTTTTAAATGATGCCAGATCCTCAATGTTACCAAAGTAGTTGGGAGATTGAACCGCCACGCCGGCCACATCGTCCATGGCTTCAAAAGCCGCAAGGTCAGTCAGACCTTTTTCGGTTGCGGGGATCTCTACCATTTCGTAACCGGCCGGCACAATGTAGGTGTTGATAATGTCCCGGTGGGCAGGATGCACCAGTGCGGAGACTGCAATCTTATTGGCCTTGCGGTCCTTTCGCAATGCGATCAGGGCGCATTCGGCCAGGGCAGTACCGCAATCGTAATGGGAGGCGGTGGAAATATCCATGCCCAACAATTCCGTGATCATGGTCTGGAATTCATAGATCCCCTGAAGGGTGCCCTGGGACACTTCAGGCTGATAGGGGGTGTATGCGGTCATGAATTCTGATCGAGAGATCAGGTAGGGAACAATGGACGGAATATAATGGTCATAGGATCCGGCGCCCATAAGGCAGGTGTAGCCTTTGCACGCGATATTTGCAGATGCAAGTGTGTCCATATAGGCGTTCAAATCCCATTCGCTCATGCCAGGGGGCAGGTCCAGTTCTTCCTTTAGCTTTAATGCATCGGGAATGGATTCAAACAGATCATCCAGGGATGCTTTACCAATCTTGGCCAGCATCTGGTCGATGTCTTCCTGGGTATGTGGTAAATAGCGCATGGGAATCAGCCTTTCAGTATGTCAAGATATGCTGCTTTGTCCATGAGTTCATCAAATTGGGCCGGGTTATCGGGTTTGATCTTTACCAGCCATCCGTCACCGTAGCATTCATTGTTCACAAGCTCGGGGGCATCTTCAAGTGCTGGATTTAAAGCAACAATTTCACCGCTCATGGGCAGATAGATTTCAGATACGGCTTTGACGGATTCTACACTGCCAAATTCATCCCCTTTACCAAATGAATCGCCTTCTTCAGGCATTTCAACAAAAACGATCTCGCCCAACTGATCCTGGGCATAATCGGTCAGGCCGACAATGACCGTGTCACCGTCTGCTTTTGCCCATTCGTGGGATTGGGTGTATTTGACATCTTCCGGAAAATTGAGTTCCGATAATTCTTTCATGGTGTCCTCCTTGGGGTTATCTGGGGATTC
>PDWI01003767.1_pt1 | contig 21073 bp, 16 predicted proteins | sample 1430891 | NCBI WGS metagenome assembly PDWI01 (sample SAMN01162508, study PRJNA174530) | Oral metagenome, whole genome shotgun sequencing project. | biome: Marine environment; feature: Marine mammal; material: Swab sample of the gingival sulcus; isolation source: swab sample of gingival sulcus... | reverse complement strand
CAATACTAAATAATAGAAGAAGTTACGAAGTTGCTTACCATAGAAACTTGTTCCGATACTTTTAAATTCTTTTTGAACATTTTTACTTCGTTTTGTGTTAGTTGCTTGTCATTACGAGGACGTTAGGACGAAGTAATCTTATTTTGAAAAGATTGCCACACTCGTACCTCGTTCGCAATGACCAAAACCTCCAACGGATTTTATTGCATAATTGCGGTGCAAAGATAAAATGGATTTTTTAATCTTGCAAGAAAAATTTTAATTTATTTTACTGACAATCAATTATTTAAGTGTTTTTTTAAGCAATAGAAATCCTGTCCGAATTTCTTCGGATAAGTAACATTTTGAAAATCTGCTATGTGTGTTTTTTAGAACATTTTTCAAGTTGCTTAAATAATTTTGTTAATTTTTTTGTTTAACCACAGATTTCACTAATTGAATTTGTGTTAATCTGTGTAATTTGTGGTTTTCAAATCAAAATAAAGCATAAAAAAAGCGTCCAAATTGTAAAACTTGGACGCTTTTGCTATTTTATATCAAAACAAAACTATTTCATACACCTCAAAAAGAGCGTTTTTGCGTCCCCGATATGTGATAATTGAAATAACATTTTGTTTATATTTTTATTTGTTAATGATTAATTTTTTGCAAATATAACTATTTTTTGAATAACTTAAAAATAGTTTTTGTAATTTTTACATGGTATATAAAAACCATCTGAATTTTCAGATGGTTTTTTATGCACTAAATATACTAAATTCAGGTCTATCGTAATCTATCTACCGATTTTACAAGTTCTTCATCTTTTTTAATTGCATAATTTGCTAAAAACAAAAACAAAATAGTAACAACAAAAGAGATTAATAACTGAACACCCTTCTCAGAAAAATTAAGTTCTCCGGATGATTTGAATAGAAAATAAGACAATAGTCCTACTAGTAAAAAGTTTATCAAAATATTAAGTTTTCCTAGGTTTATCTGTAAAGTTCTATTTCTAAATAAAAAGATAGAAACAATAGATAAAACACTAGAAACAAGAATTTTAATCAAAAACAAATAAAAAATCTCATTAGCATTATCTAATAATGTGATTATTTCTCTTTGACTATAATAAAAGAAGTAAGCAGTTAATAAACTGATTATTCCTGCAAAAAATAAATACAATGTTTGAATACGTTGTAACATACAATTTTTTATGAGCGACAAATGTAATCTTTTATTTTAAAACAAAAAAATAAAAATAAATATCTTGATTTAATTATCTTTTTATATATTTGCGAAAGTTTTAACTACTCTTATAGTGGAATTCATCTACTAAAAAATTCAATTAATAACTTAACAAAATAATAGATCAATGTTCGAAATATCGGATTTAAAAGCGAAAAAACTTGTAGAATTACAGGAAATAGCAAAAACTCTTGGACTAAAAAGAATTAGTCAATTAAAAAAATTAGATTTAGTTTACAAAATTATTGATACACAAGCAGAGTCTTCAGAAACGGAGCAAAAAGAACCAAAACCAAAGCGTAAACGAGTTCAAAAACAACGTAAACAAGACCAAAATCAGCAAAAGCCTTCAAATAGAAAAAAAGAGGTAGAAAAAGTTTTAGAAGAAAAAGAACCAAAAACAAAGACTGAACAGAAATCAAAATCTGAAGAAAATCCAAAACCAAAAACGGAAGAAAACCAAAAAAATAAAAAGAACAAAAACCAAAAAAATAAAAACCAAAAATCACACAAAAGCGGAAACAAATATAGAAATCCTGATTTTGAATTTGATGGAATTATTGAAAGTGAAGGAGTGTTAGAAATGATGCCTGATGGATATGGTTTTTTACGTTCTTCAGATTATAATTACCTTTCTTCACCTGATGATATTTATGTTTCTCAATCGCAAATAAAATTATTCGGACTTAAAACAGGAGACACTGTTCGTGGTAATGTTCGCCCACCTAAAGAAGGTGAAAAATATTTTCCATTAATACGAGTTTCTAAAATTAATGGTTTAGATCCAAATATTGTAAGAGATAGAGTTGCTTTTGAGCATTTAACACCGTTATTTGCTGATGAAAAATTCAACTTAGCAGGAACAAGAGCCTCATTATCAACAAGGATAATGGATTTGTTTTCTCCTATCGGAAAAGGGCAACGTGGTATGATTGTCGCTCAACCAAAAACAGGAAAAACAATGTTGCTTAAAGATATTGCAAATGCAATTGCTGCAAATCATCCTGAAATTTATCAAATTGCATTGTTGATTGATGAACGCCCTGAAGAGGTAACAGATATGCAGCGAAGTGTTAATGCTGAGGTTGTAGCATCTACTTTTGATGAACCTGCAGAAAAACACGTTCGTGTAGCAAATATTGTTTTAGAAAAAGCAAAAAGATTAGTAGAATGTGGACATGATGTGGTTATTTTATTAGATTCTATTACTCGTTTAGCAAGGGCTTATAATACGGTTGCTCCTGCCTCTGGTAAAATTTTATCAGGAGGTATTGACGCAAATGCATTACATAAACCAAAACGTTTCTTTGGAGCGGCGAGAAATATCGAAAATGGAGGCTCTTTAACGATTATTGCAACAGCATTAACCGAAACAGGATCAAAAATGGATGAGGTAATTTTCGAAGAATTTAAAGGAACAGGTAACATGGAATTACAATTAGATCGAAATATTGCTAATCGTAGAATTTATCCTGCGATTGATCTAATTAAATCAAGCACACGTAGAGACGATTTATTGTTGACTGAAAGTACTGTTCAAAGAATGTGGGTTTTAAGAAAATATCTTGCAGATATGAACCCTATTGAAGCAATGGAATTTATTAGAGATAGAATAAAATCATCAAGAGATAACAATGAATTTTTAGTTTCTATGAATGGTTAAAAAAATAAAAAAGTTTGTTCAAATTGAGCAAACTTTTTTGTTTTAAGACTGTTTATCAAACGTATAATTTGTTAATTAACAATAATAATCTTATATTTGGATTTTAAATATATTTTTATGATGAAAGTAGTTATTGTTGATGATGAAAGCAGAGCAATTGAAAGTTTAACATGGGAATTGGGTAATTTTGAAGATGAGATAGAAATTATTGCCAAATTTTCAGATCCTGAAGAAGGAATTAAGTTTTTGCAATCCAATAAAGTAGATTGTTTATTTTTAGATATTGAAATGCCGACAATGGACGGATTTCAGTTTTTAGAACGATTTCCTAATAGAAATTTTGATGTTGTTATTACAACAGCTTACAATGAATATGGTATAAAAGCGCTTAAAAATAACGCTATTGATTACTTGATGAAGCCAATCGATACGGATGATTTAGCAAAAACAATTTCTAAATTAAGAAATCAGCAAAAAAATAAAAATAATGATGATTCTGTAGAAAAATTAGAAGAAGTTTTACACTCTTTTAATGAAAAACTAAAACGTAAAAAAATCATTGTTAATGCAGATGGAAGACTTATGTTTTTAAAACCAAACGATATTGTTTTTATTGAATCAGATGGTAATTATAGCTCGCTAAACCTTTCTGATGGTAGAAAAGTAGTTGTAACCAAAAAAATAAAAGAAGTTAATGAATTACTGCCTCAAGATGATTTTTTTAGAATCCACAATTCATATGTTGTTAATTTGGATAAAGTAATAGAGTTTTATAAAACAGATGGATATGTTATTTTAGAGGAGGGACATAAAATACCTGTTTCTAGACAAAAAAAATCAGATTTCTTAAATCAAATTTCTTAATATGAAAAGACTTTTTTTGACACTTTTTTTAAGTTTAACTTTTTCTGTTTTTTCTCAAGATAGAGTAGAAAAATTTTATAAAACTTTAGAAAAAGAAAAATTTACATCTTTTTTAGATTTATTTGATTATACTGAAAAAGAAAATAAACATTTTACCTCAGAAGAATTAAGTAAATTACTTTTTATAGCTGAAAGAGAAAGGAATGAATTAATTAGAATTTATTCTTTAAATCAAATTGCTTTTTTGCAATGTGATATGTTAATGTATAATTTAGCTGAAGAAAAATGGAAACAGATTATAAAAATTGCTAAAAAAATTCCTTCAGAAAAAGTTTCAAAAGAAATTTTGGTATTCACATATAATAAATTAGGATTTTGTTCTAGGCAAAAATTAAATATAGAAGAAGCTATAAATTATCATCAAAAAGCACTTGGTTTAGCTTTTCAATTTAAAAATCCTAAGATAAGTATTGTTAAAAATATTGCTATCGCTCAAACTAGTGTAGGTGAGATATATCGACGTTTACAACAATATGAACCTGCCATAGAACAATTACAAAGTGCTATAAAAAATGATTCTAAAATACACAATATAAAAGGCTTATCGATAAGTTATACTTGTTTAGCCAGATGTTATTATGAGCTTGATAAATTGAATAAATCAATAAAACTTTTAAATAAAGCTCTTGTGATTGAACAACAATTAAATTCTAAAACAGGGCTTGTAGTATGTCATAATCTCATTGCTAAAATATATTTAAAAAAAGGAAAAAGAGCATTTTTTTCAAAAGTAGCAAATAGATTTTTTAATAAGGCAATGGAACATATAGAAAAGATATTTCAATATGGGATTTCTCTTAAAGATCAAAGATATTCTATTAGAGTTAGATCAACTTTAGGAAGAATACAAAAATGTAAAGGAGAATTAGAAGCTGCAGAGACCAATCTGTTAAATTCTTGTAATATAGCAGAAAAACTTAACTATATTGATGAAAATTATATTGAAAATTGTAAAGAATTGTCAGAACTGTATGAAAGTAAAAAAGAATATGAAAAATCGATTTATTTTCTAAAAAAAGCTATCGAAAATGAGAAAAAAACATTTGTGTCACAAAATGTTCTTTATATTTCTAATATGATTTCTAAATTTGATACACAAGAGAAAAAATTAAGAATTCAGCAACTCGAAGATGAGAAAAAAGAAAAAGAATTTGAGTCTTCTAGAACAAGAAATATTTTGATAATCACCTTAATTACATTGTCGCTTTTAGGGGTTGCTTTGTATTCAATATATCGTCAAGGATTATTGAATAATGATAAAAAATTACTATCATTAGAGCAACAAGCTTTACAGGCTCAAATGAATCCGCATTTTGTGTTTAATGCTCTAAATTCTATCAAACTTTATATCATCAATAATGACCAAAGACAAGCCGTTTATTACTTAAATAAATTCGCAAAATTAATTCGTAACATATTGGATATATCTCGAAAAAGTGAAATTTCATTGATTGAAGAATTAGAGACAATGGATTTGTATGTTACCATAGAAAACATTCGTTTTAATAACGAAATCACCTATGAATGTATTGTTGAAGACGGTTTGGCAACAGATATTATTAAAATTCCTCCTTTATTATTACAACCTTTCCTTGAGAATGCAATTTGGCATGGTTTGTCATCAAAAAAAGATGATAAAAAAGTTACTCTTACACTTTCTTTAGTTGATGAAACGTTATTAGAAATTAAAATTATAGATAATGGAGTAGGAAGGGAAAAAGCAATGTCAATTAAAAAAGGAAAATCTCTGAAAAGAAAATCTGTCGGAATTGATTTAACACAAGAACGACTTAAAACATTTTCAATGAACTTTATAGCAGAATGTTATGTGAAATATATTGATTTGTTTGATGATGATGGTGTTGCTAGAGGAACAGAGGTTATTTTGGGTGTTCCTATTAAATAAGTTCAAAAAGTGGATGTTAAATTTCATAATATTCTTTTTTTGGATATAGAAACAGTTCCAAAATATGCTTCATGGGATGAGGTTCCTTTAGAAGAACAGGAATTGTTTGCTTCTAAAACAATGTATCAACGAAAAGACTCAGCACCCGAAGAGTTCTACGAAAAAGCTGGAATTTGGGCTGAATTTGGTAAAATTATTTGTATTTCGGTAGCTTACTTTAATAAAGTTGATAACAAACTTCGAGTAACCTCTTTTGCTAATCAAAACGAAAAAGACCTTTTAATTGCTTTTAAAAAGTTAATAGACACCTATTTTAGTAAGAAAGAACATCTTTTATGTGCTCATAATGGAAAAGAATTTGATTATCCATTTATCGCTAGAAGAATGCTTATTAATAGAATAGAACTTCCGAAAAAATTAACTATTTTTGGAAAAAAACCTTGGGAAATTCCTCATTTAGACACTCTGGATTTATGGAAATTTGGAGATTATAAGCATTATACTTCTTTGAAATTATTAACTCATATTTTAGGTTTACCTTCTCCAAAAAACGATATTGACGGAAGCGAGGTTTATGATGTTTATTATCATCAAAAAGATCTTAACCGAATTATCAACTATTGCGAATCAGACACTATTGCAGTCGCCCAAGTATTTTTAAGATTGCAAAATCTTGATCCATTAACAGAAAATAACATCGTAAAAATCTAATTTTTTATGAATACTATTGAACATAAATTAAATCAATTTACACGAAAATATTACACTAATGAACTGATAAAAGGCGTTATTTTATTTGTTGTTTTAGGTTTTGTGTATTTGTTTTTTACGATTTTTATTGAATACATGCTATGGTTAAAACCACATGCAAGAACGTTTTTATTTTGGTTATTTATTGGTGTTGAATTGTTTTTATTGATACGTTTTATAGGGTTTCCAATATTTAAACTAATCGGACTTAAAAAAGGAATTACTCCCAAAGAAAGTTCAAAAATTATTGGAGCTCATTTCCCTGAGGTAAATGATAAATTAACTAACTTTTTACAACTGAAAAACAATTCATTAGATTCTGAATTACTAAAAGCAAGTATCGAACAAAAATCAAAAGAGTTAACTCCTATTCCGTTTAGTAAAGCAATTAACTTTAAAAACAATTTAAAGTATTCGAAATACATTTTAATTCCAGTTTTAATTTATATTTTTATTTATTTTACAGGTAAAACTAAAGATATAAATAATAGCTTAAAAAGAATTGTAAATCATAATGTTAAATATTTACCACCTGCTCCTTTTTCTTATCATTTGATAAATAATAATTTAGATGTTGTCCAAGGTAAAGCACTTAAAGTTATTTTTGAAATTCGAGGAAGTGTTATTCCAGAAGAAGTTAAAATTTTCTTCAATAATGAACATTATTTTTTAGATAAAGAAGATTATCGATTTTTTTCATATACTTTTAACGAAATTAACACGCCAATACAATTTTATTTAAAAGCAAATGGTTTAGAATCCAAAGATTATCAAATAAATCTTATTGAAACGCCAACAATTCAACAACTTTCAATGCAATTAAATTATCCCACTCATCTTAAAAAAGCATCGAAGACAATTAAAAACACAGGAAACATTACTGTTCCTGAAGGTACTACAATAAAATGGAATTTAAAAACACAACATACAGATTCTGTTAAATTTATAAATAATTATAAAAAGTATTACTTTAATAAAAATAAAAACAATTTTTCTTTTTCAAAACAAATCAAAGAGCCTACAAATTATCAAATAAGCACCTCAAATAAAAAAAACATTGATTTTGAAAAATTACAATTCACAATTGATGTAGTTAAAGATGAAATACCTCAAATTAATGTAAAATCAAATATTGACAGTATTACAAGAGGAACAGCTTTTTTCGCAGGAAAGATAGCAGATGATAATGGATTTAATTCTTTAAGTGTTGTTTATTATAATATTGATAATCCGAATATTATAAATAGAAAAAAAATCAAAATCTCTTCAGAAAATGTGCAAAATTTCTTTTATTCTTTTCCGAATAAATCTCTTAAGTTAATTGATGGAATAAACTATGAATTGTATTTTGAGGTTTATGATAATGATGTTGTAAATGGATTTAAAAAAGCAACAAGTAAACGTTTTTCGTATCGTAAAAAAACGCAAAATGAAGAACAGGAAGAAATTTTAAAAGAACAAAAAAGCCATATTGATGAACTTTCAAAATCTTTAGAAAAACAAGAAAACGTTAAAAAAGATTTAGAAAAATTACAATTTGATCTTCAGAATAAGAAAAAAATGAGTTGGAATGATCAAAAGAAAATAGAACAACTTGTTAAGCGTCAAGAGCAATATAAAAAAATGATGCAAAAACATACAGAAAAATTAGAGAAAAATTTTTCTGAGAAAAAAGAACTTACCAAATCATTACAAGAAAAAAAGGAAGCCTTACAAGAGCGTATTAAAGAGCTTAAAAAAATAGAAAAACAGCAAAAATTACTTGATGAATTACAAAAGTTAGCTGATAAACTTAATAAAGAAAATTTAATACGTAAAACAAAGGAATTAGCGCAACAAAACAAACAACAGGAACGTAGTTTGGAGCGTATTCTCGAAATGACAAAGCAATTTTATGTAGAACAAAAATTAACACAGTTAAGTCAAAAATTAGAGGATTTGGCTAAAAAACAGGAAGAATTAACTAAAAACAAAAATTCTACAAAAGAGGATCAGGAAAAAATTAATAAAGAATTTAATGATTTAAAAAAGCAATTAAAAGAGGTAGAAAAACAAAACGAGAAGTTAAAAAATCCAATGGAAATTCCATCTTTAGAGGAGTTAAAGCGAGATACCGAAAAACAAATGCAAGGAGCAAAGGAGAATTTAGAACAAAATAAACAATCTGATGCGAAACAAAAGCAAAAAAAGGCTTCTCAAAATATGAAAAAGATGAGTCAAAAAATGCAACAAGCAATGCAAGAAATGAGTATGGAAATGCAAGAAGAAAATATGGAAAATTTGCGTTATTTGACTGAAAATTTAATTACATATTCTTTCGATCAAGAAGAATTAATGAATGTTTTTTCTAAAACAACGGCTCAACATCCAGATTTTGGAAAAAATCTGAAAAGACAATATAAATTAAAAACGTATTTCGAACATATCGATGATAGTTTATTTGCTCTTTCAATGCGTTTGCCTAAATTATCAACAGATATTGATGAAAAAATAGCAAAAGCTCATTATAATATTGACCAATCATTAGAAAATTTTGCTGAAGCACAATTCCAAAGTGGAATTAAAAACCAACGTTATGTTATGACTGCGGTCAATGAATTAGCAGATATGTTGAGTAATACCTTAGATGCGATGAAAAATCCAAAAAGAGGAAAAGGAAAAGGTAAGGGAAAATCACAATCGTTGAGTCTTCCTGATATCATCAAAAAACAAGGTGAGTTGATGGAGCAAATGAGAAAAGGACTCCAAAAACAAGAGGGAAAAGGCAAAGGAAAAAAAGGAAAACAAAGTGATTCTGAAGAGCAAGATGGCGAATTATATAAGATTTTTCAGAAGCAAACAAAACTTCGTGAAGAATTTGAAAAAGCAATGAATCAAAAAGGTAAAAACTCAAACGGAAAAGAGTCTAAAAAAATTATTGATGATATGAAACAACTTGAAAATCAAATATTAAAAAGAGGTTTAACACATCAAAATTTAAATAAAATGCAACGATTACAACATCAGTTGTTAAAACTTAAAGATGCTTCTTTTGAACAAGGTGAAGATGAAAAACGAAAATCTACAAGCAACACAAAAGAATATAATTATAAGGATGCCAAACTAAAAGAATTTAAAAAGAAATACTTTAATCAAACAGAAATTTTGAATAGACAATCACTTCCTTTAAAAAGTCACTTTAAAAAGAAAGTACAAGAGTATTTTAAAATTGAAAATTAAAGATTTAATCCTTATCAAGAAATAATAAAATAATGAATTATTTAATAAATATATTAAATTAATAGATATTTCACATATTGTAATATAAAAAAATACATAAATATCTATAAATTTACGTTTTTATTTTGTTTTTAAAAAAATATTTTTTATGTTTGTCTTGTAATTACGTTGCAACAATTACAAAAAATTAAATATTAACATTTAAAAATTAATTTAGAGATGAAAAAATTTTTAGTATTATCAGTTATGTTGACTAGAAGTTGTTGGTTTTGTAAGTGTAAGGAGTTAAAATACTAACGTTAAAGACTAATTACTGCAAGTAATTAGTCTTTAAAAAAATGAATATTATGAATTACAAAAAAATATTATTTGTGTTATTATTTACCATTTATTATTCTTATTCACAATCTGAATTCAAAGTAATCTATAATTTTTATAATAAAAGTAAAAATGTGAATTATGAACTCATTTATAAAAATGGTATTTCTAAATATGTAACACATCAAAAAAAAGAAACGGTTAGGTTTGATAATTTTCAAGTTGATTTTAATTTTTCTCACATTGAGTATTTCTATGATGTCAGTAAGAAGAAGTTTTATCAATTTAGAATTTTAGAAGACGAAAAAACTTCTATTGTATCAGAATGGAAAAATGATATGAAATGGAAAATTACCAATGAAACTAAAAAAATTGGAGAATACACAGTTCAAAAAGCTGAATCAGATTATTTGTTAAAATATTTTCCTAGCTATGGAAAAATCATAGCTTGGTTTACTTATGAAATTCCTGTGGAAATTGGACCAGAAAATTATAAAGGATTACCAGGATTAATTATGGAGATTGGATATGAGGGTGGTACAGATAAAATAGTTTTTAAATCTATTGAGTTTAAATCTCAAGAAGATATTGTAATCAATAAAAATGGTATTCCTGTTGATAAAGAGAAAATGATAAGACCATTAACCATTAATAAAAAATGGTTAAAAAAACAAGCTCAAAAATTAAAGTAATTTATAGTTTTATATAATTTTTTTTATTATGAAAAGATTATTAATTTTAATCTGTTTTATTCCTTTTGTGTGTTTTTCACAAAATAAAAATATTAAAGTTGTATATGAGTATTATAGTTGTAAACCTTTGCAATACGATACAGAATTAATAGCTAACTCAAATTTTTCAAAATTCATAAATAAACATAAATCAGAGCACTACGATATGGATTGGTATAAATTAGATGTTTCTGAAAAGAATATATTAAGTTTTTATAATTTTAAGACGAAAGAGTATATAGATAATCATTTATGTAAGAAAGGAGAGAAAAAATATGCGTCTTGGAAGTTTAATGATATATGGAATATTAGTAATGAAACGAAAGATATTTTAGGTTATAAAGTGATAAAGGCAACAAGAAAACCAATATATGAAGACAAAATAGAATCAGATATTGTTGTTTGGTTTGCTCCTGATTTACCTTATTTCACAGGACCTGAATATTATTTAGGTCTTCCAGGATTGGTACTTGAAGCTGGTTGCCCTGAAGATAAACTTTGGGGATATTATACGGCAAAAAAAGTTGAATTTATTAATGAAAAATTGACAAAGCCAATAAAAATAGGAAAGAAAACAAAACGTTTAGATATTAGAAATTGCAACTAAATGATTAGAAATATATACATATTATTAATTTTTATATCGTATAATATTTTCAGTCAAACTACACTAAAAGGAACTGTTATTGATTCAAAAACAAATCAAGTAGTTCCTTTTGTTAGTGTAGTACTTGAAAACCCTGTGACAAAGCAAATTTTAGATTATACACAGTCTGATGATAAAGGTTTTTTTAATTTGACTCAAAAATTGAAAAAAGGAGTATATCAACTCACAACAAGACATTTAAGTTATCAAAAAAACATCCAAACACTTGTTATTAGTGAAACAAACACAACGAATAAACTTATTATAAAACTAAATGAAAAACAAAATTCACTGGAAGAAATAATCATAAAAGCATCTAAGCCAATTTTGATCAAAAAAGATACTATTATTTATGATGTTAAGAGTTTTTCTAAGCAAAAACAACAAACTTTAGAAGAAGTTTTAGGTGATATGGATGGTATTCGTGTGTTACCAAATGGAGAAATAGAAGTCAAAGGAAAACAGGTTCGTAAAGTTTTAGTTAATGGAAAAGAAGTCGCAGATGTTGGAGCATCAATTTTAACAAAATCATTAGATGCAAAACAGGTTAAAAAAATTGAAGTTCGTTTTGATGAAAAATCCAAAAAACTTAAAGAAAGCCTTTTAGAAACAAAAAAATATGTTGTATTAGATATTACTTTGAAAAATAATATAAATACAGATTTTTTCGGTAAAATACGATTAACAAATTCATATCAAAATGATTATAAATTAGGATACTATACTAATTTATTTTCACTGAAAGAAAAACAAAATTTACATTTATTTTCAGAATATGATAAACTAGGAACACAAACAATATCTTTAAAACATATCAAGCATATTGGGCAGGAAGCTTTTGCTAAAATATTCGAAATTCCTGCTGATTTTAAATCTCTTACAGAAAAAGAAATGTACCATTCAGAGGTTTTTAATTTTGATGATTTTATAACTTACAACAGGGGTATTATAGGAATTTCATTTTTAAAAGAAATAAATCCTAATTGGCAATTATTTTTTGGAAGTTATAATTCATTTTCTGAAAATGAAAAACATAAAAATGTTCAACAATTATTTAATAACTTTACAAATAATTTTAATACTACAAATAATATTATAGATGTTTCTTCTAAAAATAAATTAGAATTTAAATATCATTCAGACAACACCAAATTTACATTAAACACCAACTTAGTTTATTCAAAAAACAACTTTAAAGAACACTCACAGCAAAATTTGAATTCTTATAAATTTATTAAAAAAGGGACAAATTTAAACTTATACAACAACCTTTCTTTTGAATATACTATAACAAAAAAGTTAGGTTTTGAAGTAAAAATGAATAATTCTTACATGGATAAAAATCAAAACATTGGTTTTTCTCATAATGATATATCTATTTTTAAAAATATTAATCAAATAAATAAGGGTAGTCATTTTTTCAATACTTTAAAGTCTGGTTTTCAATTATTTTCTAAAATAGGTGTTGTTCGATTAGGTGTTAATTATAATAATTCTCAATTTGAATATCAAGCACAAGAACAAGACTTACCTAGCTTCTCACAAGCAAAAGAATTGTATAAAAGTATTAAGGAAAATATTTATTTTGATCACTTGATAGATTTTGGAAATATTACAATATCTAATAAATTGAGTTATGGAAAATTGAGTTATTTAACCAAAAATAAAAATTTCTTCGATTATAAAGGGGTTTTGAGTTATAATCCAAATAACAATTTTAGTATTTCAGGATTTTATGAAAATAAACTATCATCATTCCCTTTAACAAAACTTACTAAAGCGAATAATATAATTAATTTTAATACTATTGAAATTCCTGCTATAGAATTAAAACCAACAAAAGAACAAATTATAAGTTTTGAGCTGTATAAAAGTTTTAATTCTCTCAAATTGGATACAGATTTTGCTTTTATATCAGGAAAAACTTTTAATCAAAATAGTTTTTACTATACAAATTCTCTTATTCTAAGCCAACGGAATCAATTATTTTCAGAGTATCAGGCATATTCTTTTAGCTTTAATAAAAAATTTAAAAGATTTGAATTTAAATTAGAGCCTGAGGCTTTATTTAATTCTGTTCAAAATAGTTATAATAACAAATTATACAAAACACAAACAGCACGATGGTTTTTAGGATTGAAAATTAAAGGGAAAACAACTAAAAAAGGTTTTAATTATTACTTGTATCCTAAATATACAAAGTTTAAATTTTCTAATGATTTATCGAATAAAACTTATGAGCAAAAATTTTTATCACTTGCTTTTAATACAGATTTGGTTCTTTTAAAAAACAAATTATTTGTAGATACTGCTATTAGAAAAGTTTATTTTTTTGATATAAAATCTGAGGGATTTTTAAATTTAGATATAAAATTATCAGGAAAATTTAATAAATTAAATTGGTTTTTAATCGCATCAAACATACTGAATAACAGTCAGGTAATTCAGAAAAATATACAACCATTATTTATGAATATCCAACAAAATAATTTATTTGAACGATATATAAAATTTGGATTAGAATATAAATTTTGATTTAATTTCTACGAAAAATAGTATTTTTACAAAAAATAATTCATTGATTACAATAAATACATCTGCAGAAACAAAAGTATATTTTGCATCGGATCAGCATTTAGGAGCGCCAACACGAGAATTGAGTTTTCCTCGTGAACAACGATTTGTACGTTGGTTAAATGAGATTAAAAAAGATGCCGAAGCGATTTTTATTTTAGGCGATTTATTTGATTTTTGGTTTGAATATAAAACAGTTGTTCCTAAGGGATTTGTACGTGTTTTAGGAAAATTAGCAGAGATAAAAGATAGCGGTATTCCGATTTATTTCTTCGTAGGAAATCACGATTTATGGATGAAAGATTATTTTGAAAAAGAATTAAATATTCCTGTTTTTTATAAACCTACGGAATTTAAAATTAATGGAAGATTATTTTTAATCGGACATGGTGACGGTTTGGGTCCTAATGACAAAGGCTACAAACGAATGAAAAAAGTATTTGTTTCTCCTATTTCTAAATGGTTATTTCGTTGGTTACATCCTGATTTAGGTGTAAAATTAGGGCAATACATATCTGTAAAAAATAAACTTATTTCTGGTGATGAAGACGCTAAATTTTTGGGTGATGAAAATGAATGGTTGGCACTTTATTGCAAACGAAAACTAGAAAGCAAAGCATACGATGAATTTATTTTTGGGCATCGCCATTTGCCAATGCAAATTCAATTAAATGAAAATAGTCGCTATACAAACACAGGCGATTGGGTTAGTCATTTTACCTATGCTGTATTTGAAAAAAATGAAATGAAGCTATTAAAATACGATTAATAATTCAATCTAAATTTAACGTAAGTTATTGGTTTTCCTTGTTCTAAGTATTGTTTTTCGTAAAATGTTTGCGTAGAAATAACCTCCTCTGGGCTGTAAACATTTTTATAAACATCGTGGTTTGCATAAAGGATTTCATGTCCTTCACCATGAAGTAAACCTAAAGTATATCCATGCATAAATTCACTATCCGTTTTGAGATTTACACAACCATCTTTTTTTAAGATTTTATGATATTTCTTTAAAAAAGATGTGTTTGTTAAACGGTGTTTTGTTCTTTTATATTTGATTTGAGGATCTGGAAAGGTAATCCAAATTTCTTCGATTTCATTTTCTTCAAAAATAAAATCTATAAGTTCTATTTGTGTTCGTAAAAAAGCAACATTTTTCATGTTGTTTTCAATAGCGGTCTTTGCTCCACGCCAAAAACGCGCTCCTTTGATATCAATCCCTATAAAATTAATAGCAGGATTTTTTTCGGCAAGAGCAATGGTATATTCACCCTTTCCGCAGCCTAATTCTAACACAATAGGATTGTCATTTTTGAAAAAGCTATTCCACTTACCTTTCAAAGAGAAATCATTAATAACCTCTTCTCGTGTAGGTTGAATTACATTTTCAAAGCTTTCGTTTTCTTTAAAACGTTTTAGTTTATTTTTACTACCCAAAATAAAGGATTAAGCGTTATCTTCTTTTCCTTCTCTTTTAAATTTGATAGCATTAGAAACCCACCAAGTAAGTAACAAAATAAGAACTAAAACAAAGAAAAAGTTTACAATATTTGAAGTCCACCAACCATCTTGCCCTTTAGCTACAACAAGGCGAATCCATTTTAATGGAGTAAATAATAACTCAAAAAAATCTCCTATAAGTCTAAAAATATTAAATGATACCATAACTTTATTATCTTTACAGCCACAAAATTACAAAAAGAAAATATGATAACCAATTTTTTTAAAAAATCTTCGCCCTCAGTTACCGCTTTTTTATTAATCGGATTACTTATAATTTACGCTTTTTTTGTAGCGTTCAAAGTTGTTGTTTTTGATTGGTTATCAATAAGTTCTATGCTTTTTTTTATGTTTGCTTTAGTTCAGTCAAACAGAAAAAACCACTTGACATTTGACAACTCGTACAGTTTGTTATTTTTAGTCATTCTAATTGCTTTATTCCCTCAAATGATTAAATTTAATAGATTATTTGTTATTAATTTACTGTTATTAATCGTATTTGATAGAATTTATTCTTTACAATTTTTAAAAGATATTAAAACAAAAGTTTTTGATGCTGGTTTTACAATAGGAATTATTTTTATTTTTGAGCCTTTAACCGTTTTATTTCTAATTCTTTTATATACAGCTATAATTATTCATGGACGTGCAAAAATCAATATTTTGATATTGCCTTTTTTAGCTTTTTTTATACCGTCTTTTTTGTTTTTTAGTTACTGTTTTTTTATTGATGATTTAAGTTATTTTAAGACGTTTTTTCAATTAGAATTCCATTTTTCAAAAAACTTATTTACAAGTCCTGTTTTTATATATAATTTTATTTTTGTTAGTGTATTTGTTTTATTATCAGTTTTTTATAAAAGTATAAATGCGTTATCAAGAATTAATTCTTTTCGAATTTCGTGGATATTATTGTTAATTCATTTTGTAATTGCATCTGTGATATTTTTATGTGTCGGAAAAGGAGAGCAAAGTTTATTATACGTGATTTTTCCGATTGCTATTATGTTATCCAACGGATTGGAATTAATTCAAAAAAAAGCAATATCAGATGTGATATTAATTGTGTTGATGATTAATATTTTAATTGTATTTGTTTAAGTCAGTTTATATGTCAGTTTGAGTAATTTTTGATGTAGGAAAAAAATTGTATTGAGAACTCATAAAAACATCTCGACACAAAAAAAATGTGGTCATTACGAGGGAGGAACGACCGAAGTAATCTTATATTTTTTATTTAGATTGCTTCCCTTTGGTCGCAATGACGAGTAGACTTTAAAGTTTAAATTAAATCTGAGTATATTTCTATTTTATTTTTTCATAATAATGATTGAGGTCATAATTCAATATAATTTTGGGCTTTTCAAAAATTTTATTTGTAAAATTTGTACTGAATATCGCTTTTCCAATTTCATAATCATAAGTCCAATCAATTTTTGTAAAAATTCCGTAATGAACTTTATAAGTGCCTTTTCCATAATATCCGCTCGAAAATGTTCCGTCAGACTTTAAAATTAAAGTATCTGCTACGTGAGGTGCTTCTGGACAGCATCGTTCATTTTTATAATTTGTGTTTACATAAGTTCCAACAACACTATTTTTAGTCATAGGGATATCAGATAATAAAACTAAAATTCCAATTCCAATCAAAAATAAGATACGCTTCATTTAAAGTTAGTTTTTCATTACTGTTACAAGTTTATTTGAATTAAACATTCTTTCTGGCGAAATTACTTTTTCATTTATCGGAATATGATTTCCATATCGTTCTTTTATTTTTTGTTTTACAATTTTATTTGATAAATCAAAATCTGATAATTTTTGTAATTCTCCTATTTCTATTCCTGTACATTCTTTGTAAATTTTCCAAACAAGTTCAGAACAATAAATTTTATCATCAGACCATTCAAAGAAATAATCATAATTTTTACCTTTAAATCTTTCTCCATAATCTTTCATTTTCTTTAAGGTTCTATCGGTTAGAATTTCTTTCGCATTTTTTAGTCGTTTAATTACATACTGTCCATTTTTACCTCGCTTTATCCATTTTAAAAGAGGGGTTAATTTTACAGGCTGAATTGCTTCAAATACAAAAAATGATTTTCCTTTTTTATAGATAATTCCCATGTGAGTATATTTCGAGCCTGTCGCTAATTGGATTGCTTTACTTTGACTCGATTTCGAAGTTTGAAAAATAATATCTCCATTTTGGATTTTTTCTGTTAATTGACTTTTCTTTATTTCAATATCTTTTTTGACTCCATTTGCAAATAAGTACATTTCAGATGCCCAATAGCCAACGAAACCAATGGTTACAATTATTAGAAAAGTTAAAAATAGTTTCTTCATATTTTAAATTTTGCTTATATCGTTTCTACAAGTTTAGTTCTATAAACTGATAATAATTTTGACTTTGAAATAAACCCAATATATTTTCCGTCATTGAGTACGGGCAAATTCCATGCTCTACTTTCTTTGAATTTTTGCATTATGATTTCTGCATTATCTGTATGGAAAATAACCTCAGGCGCTGGGTGCGTATAATCTCTAACCGCTGTTGTTTTATACAATTTTGTATTAAACATAATTCCACGAATATCACCCATAGACACAATTCCGATAAATGTATTATCTTTTTTAACCACAGGGAATAAATTTCTGTCTGATTTTGCGACTTTTTTCTTTAGCATCTTTTTCAAAGACATATCAGGGGTTAATTTTACAAAATCGGTTTCAATTATTTTTTTTATATCAAGACGCATTAAGGCGTTTTTATCTTTATTGTGAGTAATTAAAATTCCTTTTTCTGCCAATTCACGCGTATAAATTGAGTGCGATATAAAATATTTTGTAATTGCATACGAAATTCCTGAACCTAACATTAAAGGCACAAATAATTCGTAACCACCTGTAATTTCAGCGATTAAGAACATTGCTGTTAGTGGAGCGTGTAGCACTCCTGCCATTAGTCCGCACATTCCGATTAAAGTGAAATTTGTTTCAGAAACACTAAAACCTATTAAATTTAATATTTTCGCAACAACATTTCCCAAGGCACTCCCCATTACAAGCGTTGGAATAAAAACTCCTCCAACTCCACCAGCAGAAAAAGTAATTGTCATTGCAATCGCCTTAAAAATTGTAATTCCGATTAACAAAGCAATCACAATATAAATATTATTGACATCAATATTAAATGGTGTTTTTCCTATGGCTTCAAGATGATTTCCTGCTAAAAGATTATTTATAATTCCATATCCTTCACCAAAAAGTGGCGGAATAAAAATTAAAATTGTTCCAATAGCAACACCTCCGATAATTAATTTATGAATAGGATTGTCATATTTATCAAAAAAACGAGTGATTTTATAATAGATTCGTGTAAAATAAACGGATGCAAATCCAGTCCCTACACCTAAAATGATATAAAAAAACAAGTCTTTTATTTCAAAAACATCTTGTAATTTAAAACTAAAAAGAACATGTTGTCCGATAAAAAAATAAGATGTTATTACTGCAGAAACAGATGCTAATAACAGAGGCATAAGCGATGTAAACGCTAGATCTAAACTAAAAATTTCTACTGCAAAAATGATTGCCGCAATTGGAGCTTTAAACATTGATGCCATTGCGCCTGCTGTGGCACAACCAATCAAGAGCATTCGTGTTTTGGCGTTCATATGAAAAAACATCGCTAAACGAGAACCCAAAGCCGCTCCTGTACTTACTGCGGGTCCTTGCAATCCTGCTGACCCTCCAAATCCGACCGTAATTGGAGCTGTAATTAATGAGGCAAACATTTTATATTTTTCAATAATTCCATTTTGCTTTGAAATAGCATATAAAGTCGTTGAAATTCCATGTCCGATAGGTTTTTTGATGACATATTTTTTTAATAAATACACAAAAACCAACCCAATAATCGGAAATACAAAGTATAAAGAATGATGATATTCTCTAATCAATTTAGTTTCTAATGCCCAATGGAAAAAGTACGTTAAATTTTTAAATGCAATAGTCGCCAAACCCGACAAAAGCCCTGTTAAAATACTTAAAATATAAATAAATTGACGTTCAGAAATATGTCTATATCGCCAAATTAATGCTTTTTTATATAACTGTCTAGAAGAAATCATCACCCTTAATTCAATTCAAAAATCAAAGTTATAATATTAAAGAAAAACAAACAACTTTTTATCAAGTTTATAAAATTATTTGTGTAGTTTTTAGCGATTTACATCTTTTTTTCGGGAATAATTTATGACTAATAAAAATTATTTAGAAAACGCTACACCCCTAGTAAAATAAAGGTTTGTTGAAAACTATTTTATTTTGTGAATAATTAAATTCTGAACGAATTTAAATTTTTACAATCTTTGCATCATTAAAAATTAAGTCCAAAATTTAGCCTCATGAATATCACAAAAATTATAAAAAGAGATGCCTCAATAAGCGATTTTTCTTTGGAAAAAATAACCGATGCTATCGAAAAAGCAATGATTTCTGTGAACAATGGAACACGACAAGATGCAAAGGGAATTAGTCAAATCGTTTATGGGGAATTATTGAGTAGAAAATTGAGAGATTTTGAATATGTTCCTACGGTAGAACAAATTCAAGATATTATTGAGGAAAAATTAATGGACAGCAAATTTCACGATGTTGCAAAGGCTTATATTTTGTATCGTGAAGAACAAGCTCGAAATCGAAAAACAAATATTTTTGAAAAACGAATTAACTTAAAACCTTACGAATATCCACAATTAATTGAATATGTAAATGCGATTCGTCATTCGTATTGGATTCATACGGAGTTTAATTTTACAAGTGATATTCAGGATTTTAAAACGGGTTTAACAGAAGTAGAGCGTAACGCAATCAAAAATACAATGTTGGCAATTTCGCAAATTGAAGTTGCGGTAAAAACCTTTTGGGCAGATATTTACAAACGTATGCCAAAGCCAGAAATTGCATCGGTTGGGGTAACTTTTGCTGAAAGTGAGGTGCGTCATCACGATGCGTATTCGCACTTGTTAGAAATTTTAGGTTTGAACGAAGAGTTTAAAAACTTAAAGAAAAAACCTGTAATTATGCGTCGTGTCCATTACTTAGAAAGTGCTTTAAAAAATGCAACGAGTGATTTAGACAAGGATTATGCCGAGTCAATAATGTTGTTTTCATTGTTTATTGAGCACGTATCGTTATTCTCGCAATTCCTAATAATTATGGCGTTTAACAAGTATAAAAATAAGTTAAAAGGAATTTCAAATGCAGTTGAGGCAACGTCAAAAGAGGAGCAAATTCACGGTGATTTTGGAATAGATGTTATCAATATTATAAGAGCCGAAAATCCTGAATGGTTTGATGACGATTATAAAAAAATGATTCAAGAAACTTGTAAAGAGGCTTTTGAAGCTGAAAGCAAAATTGTAGATTGGATTTTTGAGGCAGGCGAATTAGATTTCTTACCAAAAGATGTGATTAACGAGTTTATTAAAAACCGATTTAATAAGTCGCTTGAAAGTGTAGAAGTTGAAAAAATATTTGATATAGACGAAGAATTATTAGCACAAACTGAATGGTTTGATGATGAAATTATAGGAACTAAACACGGC
>PDWI01003766.1_pt1 | contig 21076 bp, 24 predicted proteins | sample 1430891 | NCBI WGS metagenome assembly PDWI01 (sample SAMN01162508, study PRJNA174530) | Oral metagenome, whole genome shotgun sequencing project. | biome: Marine environment; feature: Marine mammal; material: Swab sample of the gingival sulcus; isolation source: swab sample of gingival sulcus... | reverse complement strand
AAAATAATCCTGTAAATTTAGTTGATTTATGGGGGTTGGATGCACAGGATAAAAAAATTAATAGTGAAGATATAGAATATGACAAAAAAATATTTAGTCATAAAGATGGATACTCGCTTAATGATTTGAAAGGCCCTCATATAGCAAATTTGAAAGGGGATGTATTTATAACAGCAGAATTGGATGTTGTGCCCCTATTTGGATTTGAAGTTTCTATTTCCTTGGTGGTTGACTTAGATGATCCTTTAGGCTCGGGTATTAATTTTTCAAGGGGATATGCCTCTGGGGCTAATTTGGGATATGGCATTGGTGCAGGTTATGTAAGCGCGTTTTTACAAGTACTGCTTTGTCCTCCCCTTGTTCGGGAGTTCGAAGAAGCAGGAGAGGCAATGGCAACTCTTGCTGGTTGGTGGAAAAATCGGTTATTACGTATTTTTCTTGTTTTTATCCTTACCGGATTAGGATCTGCCATTGGTACCTGGATTGGCGGTTATGAAATTGTATCATCATTAATGGTTCCCTAAGAGATAAAGAGGGAATCTTTTTTCTACAAAAGGGCGCAGCTTTTCCTGGGTGCGTCCTTTTAGTATTCTTTTAACGGCGGCAACACTCAATCTCTGGCTCTATAACTTTTATATAAACAAAACTCAAATATATGGAAAAAACAGAATCTGCAGTAAACGGAAAAGGAAAAGGTATATCTAATAAGCAGCGGCAATACCTGAAGGGACTCGCCCACCCTTTTACCCCCCTGGTTCAGATTGGCCGAGAGGGAATCAGTGAAGGGCTTATAGAGATGACAAAAAGGGAGTTGGCTCTCCGTGAATTACTAAAGGTTAAAATCGGCAATAATAGCGGATTGGAAAAACATTTTGCAGCAGAAGAACTCGCTAAAAAAACAGACAGTATTCTGGTTCAGCTTATCGGTAAGACCATCATCCTTTATAAGCACAATCCCAAAAGGCCAAAGGATAAACGAATTATTCTTCCCAAAGGCTAAGATGCTAAAGGTAAAACCCTTTAGCTGAAAAGCAGTTGACTTCTATAAGGTGATTAAAGGAAGAGCTGAGTGCTGCCGGGCGGTATAGATAATCGTTTTTGCGTCCGCAACACTTCTGGCTGCCTCTTCTGCCAACTCCTCCCGATTGTTCTGCTCACTTAAATGAGCGAGAACCAGATGCTGAAGATTCCCCTCTGCTGCCAGATCTTTCAAAAAAGCAGCCGCATCTTCATTGGAGAGATGCCCTCTGCTGGATCTCACTCGCTGCTGCAGGTGAAGCGGGTATGGCCCGTTTTTAAGCATTACCGGATCGTGGTTAAATTCAAGAATAAGGGCATTGCAGCATGCCAGCCGACGCAACATAAGATGAGAGGTTTTTCCTGTATCGGTGAGATAACCTAAAGAATTTTTCCCATCGCTGACTATGTAGCCCACAGGGTCATTAGTATCATGCGAGATACAAAAAGAACGGACAGAGAGAGAACCAATACTAAAATTCTCCCCTGTTTCAAACTCACGGAAACTATGCAGCTTGCCAAAACGTTTTTCTCCTCCACGGAATGTCCCATAATTAGCATAAACAGGAATTCTTAGCCGCCGAGAAATAACTCCGGCACCGGATATATGGTCGCCATGTTCATGAGTTAAGCAAAGAGCCTGTACCTTGTCCGTAGTTTTTCCACAGGTTGACAATCTATGACAGATCTCTTTTCCAGAGAAACCGGCATCTATAAGAAGGGCCGTCTGTTCATGTTCTATATAAAGACAGTTGCCCTTACTGCCGCTGCCTAAAACTGCAAAATGCACCTGCCCTACCTCCCCGTATGCCCAAAACCGCCATTTCCCCTTTTTGTCGTGCCTAAAGAGTCTGTCTCCACCAGCCGAACTCGACATACCGGAGCAATAAGAAGCTGTGCAATCCTCTCCCCATATTTTACAGAAAAGTCCTCCTTGCCAAGATTGATTAACGGCACCTTTATCTCTCCCCGATAATCAGAATCTATTGTACCAGGACTGTTAATAAGGGTGATACCATATTTTGCCGCAAGGCCGGAACGGGGACGAATCTGGGCCTCATAACCATCAGGAATCTCAAGGGCAAACCCGACAGGAATAATGGCAATCTCCTGCCGCTTTATCGTGATTACTTCTTCTGCAGCAGAACAGATATCCATACCAGCAGCACCAGCAGTTTGATATCGTGGGAAAAGTGTTTTTTTATCGGAGGTATCATGCAACCACTGTATTTTTACGGAAATATCAGACATATAATCGTAATCCATTTCTTAATATGAAAAGCTTTTTAAATGACGAAGGTTCACCTTGCGTCCCCTTCTATTGCCAAGGCAAACTATTATTGCTATAGTGAACTTTGTGTTCCTATGGGTTTTACACATTGTATTTTATACTTTCAACATTTCAATATTTAATCCTATTTATCCTTATGAATTCTAATATTCTTGAGAAAATCCCAGATAAAAGACCTGTTCGTGTTTTTTTGCCCGTAAAAAATACGAAAGAGATGTATCGTACTCAGGGAGTTTTTGAACAGGAGGAGGCCTCCGCCTTTCGTCTACTTTTTACTCCGGGAGAGCTGCCTCAGGAGATAGATCTAACAAAAGAGGCCTTGATCAGTGTTGATTTGGGAGGCCCTACTGCCAGCATTGAAGCCAATATCCAGGAGATTGCTGATAATGGTCAGGTACTTAAGATGGTGCCGACAAAATCAACTAATCATGAGCAGATGCGGGAATTCTTTCGTGTTGATGCAGCAACTCCTGTTGTTTCAAAATCTTTTGACAACGCCAGCCCCAACAAAGATCCATGGATCATTAGCGGAGAAAGTGTTGATATCAGCGGTAGTGGCATTCTCGCTACCTTTGATGAAAAAATTCCAGAAACAAAATTTATTTCTTTACAAATTACCCTTCCTGCAGAAGATACCCAAACAGGAGTAAGCGAAGTTGTGGAAATTATCGCCCATCAGGTCCGCTCTCATGTTCTAGATGATGGACGTTATCAGGTCGCTTTTCACTTTGATGATATTATGGAAGAAGACCGCGATAAAATTATTGGTTCATGTCTTGTTTTGCAGCGGAAAATGCTTCGTCTAAAAGTACGGCTTAAGGAAAAGTAAGAGATACCTCTTAGCACAATGGTTGCAGAACGCCCTAAAACAGCCGTAGCCGTACGGTATAATCAACAGAAAAATAGTGCCCCTGAAGTTGTTGCATCAGGAAAAGGCACCGTTGCAGAGAACATCATTGAAGTTGCAAAAGAAGCTGGAATCCACATTCAACAAGACCCTGATCTTGTTGAATTACTGGCAAAAGTTGATATCGGACAAGAGATTCCTGTAGAGCTGTATCAGACAGTGGCCGAGGTATTGGCTTTTGTCTACCGCATGAACAACACACATAAAGGAGCCAAATAAGAGGCTCCTTTATGTGTGTTATGGCATTATCTTGTTGGCATTACCAATATCCGCTGATTCCCCCTTTTTCCCAACATCGTTATTATTTGCTTGAGGTCGTTTCTTCCTTTATTTTCTCAATCTCTGCCCGCAGTAGTGTAACTTCCTGCTGCAGATTTTTTATTTCTGCAAGCTGTGCCTGGTTTACCCTGGCAAATGCTTTTTCCACTGCATTTTCTGCATATTCCCTCAGAACCTCTTTTGATTCTTTCGCTCTGCTTTGTATCTCATCAACAAACTTTCGTCCTTCAACCTCCGTCATCTTTCCCTTAACGATCAACTCTTTTGCTAACTCTTCTACTTTTTCAGCAGTAAGGGCAGCCGCTCCAACACCGGCGAGTGTTGCTTTTTTTATAAGTTCCATCATAATGGCTCTCCTATTCAGTATATATGAGATAAAAAACTCTATCTAAGTTATAGAGTTATAACGAATATGTAAACACTAAAAAATTACAGGTGACTCACTTCTACAAAATCAAGAGAAAAATATTCGTGCCTGCTCTTCTGCTTCCTGCATATTTCTACTCTTTTGTATTTTTGCATAAAAACCATGGCCAAAAGGAAACAGTTTACTGAAATATTTAGTAAAATACTTTAAACGGACAAGCTGATGCCTCTCCTGAAACCGCTCCCTGACAAGAGCAATAAAACGAAAATAGACGAGATCTTTCCTATATGTTATAGGAACCGCCCTCCCAAGTAGAGCCTCCTCTATCTCTTGGCAAAGCCAGGGACGAATAAGAGCACCACGCCCCACCATCACCCCATCGGCATGTGATTGCTGCAACGCCCGCAGAGCATCGTCTACAGAAAAAATTCCACCATTAACAAAAACAGGAATGCTGACGGCACTCTTTCCTGTTGCGACCGCGCTCCAATCTGGTTTTCGGCAGAATTTTTCTCCAGGCCTTCTGGCATGAACGGTAATAAGATCAACACCTTCATCTTCCAACATTTTACAAAAAGAAGAAAAGGTATCTTGCTTTGGATCTGTAAGGCGAATCTTCACGCTAATTGGCAATTCAGTTTCTTTGCGTAAAATCCGTAACATTGCAGTGAGTTTTTCTCTGTTACCAACCAGTGCGGCTCCGGCTCCCATACGCCGTATCTGGGGTGCGGGACAACCAAGATTGAGATCAATGCCTGCACCGCCCAGAGCATGCACCTTTGCAATTGCCGCCGGTAAACGCTCGGGTTCACTTCCCGCCAGTTGGTAAAAAAGCGGCTGCTCTGCTGCTGTTGTTACCAGTAAAGGACAGTGCTCTGCTGTCTCGGAAGGGAGCCTTCTTACAGAAAGCATTTCCGTGTATAACAAACCTACTCCACCACATTCCTGAATCAAGGTTCTGGTAGCAGAATGGGACAGTGCCACCATCGGGGCAAGAGCCACAGGGTTGGCTATCTTTAGCCGTCGAAGACGAAGAGGGGTGTCTTTGTTTATCTTTTGCATTTTATGATCAAAAAAATTATGAACAACTACCATTTTTCGTTAATAACACGCCGACAAACCCTAGTAGAAAAACAGATAAGGGTAAAGATGATAAGAGGAAAAAATCGTAATTGAGTTGAATTTCTTGGTTAAATCTTCTACATTTCCCTTCCCTGTCTTTTACGGCATCAACACCAATTAATAGTAATTGCTGCAGACAGCAATCACCATCATTTTTATTAAAACAGACTTATGCAACAAAAACGAATAGTTATAACAGGCGTTGGCATGACGGCTCCTGGAGCAAACAATGTTGAGGAGTTTCGTCAGCAGCTTTTAGAGGGAAGAAGTGACATTCAACAAATAGAGCTTCGCTATTTTGGTAAGGCTCCTGCTGGTATCTGTAATTTTGACACCACTAAATACCGCAAGAAAAAAGAGAACAAGAAAGGTACCAGAGCTGGCTGTATCGCCGTTTACTGCGCACATGAGGCACTGGCTTCCGCCGGACTGACCAAAGATGATCTTCACCCTTCAAGAACGGGTGTTTACATTGGATTGACAGAACACGGTACAGTAGAAACAGAGAACGAAGTATATAACATAAAGGGCTATGATTATGATGTCCAGTACTGGACACACCATCATAATCCCCGAACGGTACTGAACAACCCTGCCGGTGAGATAACACTGAGTCTTGGTATCACGGGGCCGCATTATGTTATAGGGGCCGCTTGTGCTGCAGGAAATGCATCCATTATTCAGGCAGTACAGATGCTGCGTTTAGGAGAAGTCGATATGGCTCTGGCAGGAGGGATCTCCGAATCTGTTGGTTCCTTTGGTATTTTTGCCAGTTTTAAAGCGCAAAATGCTCTGGCTGAAAATGAAGATCCTAAAAAAGCAAGCAGGCCTTTTGACCAGGATCGTAATGGTATTGTTATTTCTGAAGGCGGCTGTATATATGTGCTTGAAACCTACGAGAGTGCCAAGGCTCGTGGTGCTGAAATTCTATGTGAAATAGCAGGATACGCCATAAATTCTGATGCCAAAGATTTTGTTCTTCCTTATGCACCCCGCCAGGCAGAGTGTATGCGTCTTGCTCTTCAGCGCGCAGAGATGAAAGCCAGCGATATAGACCTGATCAATACTCATGCAACAGGAACAAAACAGGGCGATAGTGAAGAGTGTAAAGCAATTCGGGAAGTTTTTGGAGAAGCCTCTGGAACCTGGATAAATAATACCAAAAGCATGATTGGCCATGCGATGGGGGCAGCAGGGGTACTTGAATTGGCTGCCAACCTCCCCTCTTTCACTGATAACAAGGTTCACCCGACAATCAATGTTGCTAACCTGGACCCTGACTGTGCCTTTGATAAACTTGTCGTGAATAAGGCGGTAGAAACAGAAGGGATAAAAACCATCTTGAATAATTCGTTCGGTATGGTTGGAATAAACTCTACCCTTATCGTGAAGAAGGTAGACGACTGATTTTTCTATAGCTTTTATAAATAGTTCTCAACAAAAACTGCATAATATGGTATAAGAGTGGATTTGTTTGGGTTTGTTACAGAAGCTGTAGAAATTTGTTTTTATGATAAATTTCAAAAAAAATAGCATAACGTTTTTTGGGAGAAAAAGATGACTAATGAAGAAATAAAGGATCTTATCCTTGAAATAATTGAGGATATTGATGATGAAGCTGATCTTGAGAATCTCAACCCGGCAGAGCCGCTGCGTGACCAATTAGATCTGGATTCTATGGATTTTCTTGATATCGTTATGGAGCTGCGAAAACGCCATCAACTCCAGATTCCTGAAGAAGACTATCCAAACCTTGCTTCATTGAACAGCTGTGTAGAATATCTGGAACCCTTGTTAAAGGATAAGTAATTCGTGGAATATCCGGTTCTCGTTATCGGCGGCGGGCTTTCGGGCCTGGCCGCCGCAATTCGTATTGCCCGGTTTCACCAGAATGTTCTCCTTATCGAACAGCACTCTCATCTGGGCGGTTTAAACTCCTATTATTACCGCAATAAAAGGCTTTTGGAAACAGGACTCCATGCCATAACCAATTATGCTGAACCAAAAGAGAGGAAAGCTCCTCTCAACCGTCTTTTACGCCAGTTGAAGATTGAACGCTCTTCTCTCTCCTTTTGTCCGCAGCGACAATCAAAGATTTTATTCGAAGGATGCGCCCAACTCTCTTTCTCCAATGACCTGGAACTTCTCAAAGCAGAAATTGCGGCTGTATTTCCTGACGATATCGACAACTTTTGCCGGCTACTTCAGTTTATTGAGACCTTTGATGCTTTTACCCCCTCTCCTTTTCGCTCCACCCGTCTGTTTTTACAGGAAAACCTGAAAAGCCCGCTGCTTGTAGATATGCTGCTCTGCCCACTTATGTATTATGGCTCAAGTATTGAAAATGATATGGATCTGGGGCAGTTCACCATTATGTTTCGAGCCATCTTTCTTGAAGGCATGTTTCGTCCGAAGGGGACAATAAAAGATCTGCTTGATCTACTTAAAGAGCATCTTCTCTCTTTTGGCGGAAAAATTCGTACAGGCGAGCGGGTATGCGCTCTCTCACAGCAAAAAGAGTGTGCACTAGTGACATTAGCATCAGGGGAAGAACTTACCTGCAGTTATGTCCTCTCCACTATTGGTTCTGCGGAGACGGCGCAGATAATAACGGGAGAGATGCCACAAAATATTCCCTCCCCTGCCCCGCGCCTTGGTTTTGTGGAAAATATTTTCCAGTTATCTAAGGATAGACTGCCAAAAGAGGGGGAAAATACAATTATCTTCTTTAATACTGGGGAACGTTTTTTCTATCAGCAACCAGAAGAACTTATTGATACTCGTAGTGGAGTATTTTGCTCTCCGAGTTCTTTTACCGGGCTTGCTGATGATGGTATATGTGAAATTCGAACCACTCATCTTGCCAACCATTTGCTCTGGAAAGAGTGTGCTGCCGAAGGACAAAAACATTATAAGGAAAGCAAACGGGAGTGCATGGAACGCTCAAAAGCACGGGTAGAACAATTTGCAGGATGCTTTACCGATGCTATCTCTTTCTCAGATATGTTTACCCCCCTCACCATTAACCGTTACACCGGAAAGATAGAGGGTGCAATCTATGGACACCCTCAAAAGATAAAAGACGGTGATCTTGGTCTGCAAAATATTTTTCTTGCTGGTACCGATCAGGGGTTTCTCGGAATTGTTGGGTCTATGTTGAGCGGAGTTTCTATTGTTAATCAGCATATTCTTCCCAAACTTTAAAAGTTTTGAGTAAAAACCTATAAATGACTATAAGGAAATAATCATGCCTGTTCATTTTTCAGAATTTTGCGAAAACAGACAACATACCAGGAAATACGATATCATCGTTGTTGGTTCCGGTCTTGGTGGCCTTACTACTGCGAATAGGCTGGCAAATGCAGGTCATAAAGTGTTACTGCTGGAGCATCACCATCGACTGGGAGGACTTGCCACCTGGTTTAAACGTAATGGTCATATATTCGATATATCTCTCCATGGTTTCCCCTATGGAATGGTGAAAACATGCCGTAAATACTGGAATAAGGATATTATGCGGGCAATCGTTCAGCTCCCGGATATCGTCTTTGATAACCCCCAATTTCAGTTAACGACAACCTTTACCAAAGAGGATTTTTCTGCAAAACTGGAAAATAATTTCGGCATTTCAAGATCAACCATTAACGATTTTTTCAACTGCGTTGCGCAGATGAATTTTTACGATGATCAGAGCATGTCTACCCGGGAGCTCTTTGAGAAATTCTTCCCGCAAAGAAACGATGTACATCGACTCTTGATGGAACCGATAACTTATGCCAACGGCTCAACTCTTGATGATCCTGCGATTACATACGGCATTGTCTTCTCCAATTTTATGAATAAGGGAGTCTATACCTTTGAAGGAGGTACAGACCGCTTGATAGCAATGATGGTCGAAGAGATGGAAAAAAACGGTGTCACCATCTGCACCAAGGCAAAGGTAAATAAAATTATTGTGGAGCATGGTGCTGTATGCGGAGTTGATGTAAACGGCATAACAATTCCTGCCAAAAGCGTTGTCTCCAATAGCGGTATCACCAATACTATCCATAATCTCACAGAACGTTCCAGTTATTCGCAGGAGTTCCTTGAACAGGCAGATGCGGTACGGGTGAATAACTCAAGTTGCCAGGTCTATTTCGGTATTCGGGATGGAGAACAGATTGATAATGTGGGAGATCTGCTCTTTACCTCCACCGCGCCTGAATTTGATTCCGCAGAACTTCTTGATTTTCATACAAAATCGAAAACATTTTCACTATACTATCCCAAGACTCGCCCGGGAAGAGATCGCTATACTATTGTTGCTTCCATGAACAGTGCATGGGATGACTGGGCCAAACTTGATGAGGAACGTTACAGACAGGAAAAGGCTGCCCTGGCAAAACGAACGCTTACCGATCTTGAACGATATCTTCCTGGAGTATCTGATAAAATTGACTGGACAGAGGTCGCTACGCCAACAACATTCAATGACTATACCCTGCATACCAGAGGAACATCTTTCGGCACCAAATTTGAGGGGCTGGATGTTTCCCGAGCTCTTTTCAAAGAGATTGACGGACTCTTTCATGTGGGTTCCGTAGGAATTATAATGTCAGGCTGGCTTGGAGCTATCAATTATGGTGTTATTGTTGCTAACGATGTAGATGCTTTTTTGCGGAGTTGATACTCTCCTAAAAAGGAAAAGAATATCTAGGTTCTAATTTTTGCAAAAAAGAGGCATAAATATATGTTCACTTTTAAAGATCAAACTGTTGTAGTGACTGGTGCAACACGAGGTATCGGCAAGGCTATCACCGAAGCATTCCTTGCTGCAGGAGCAAAGGTTATCGGCCTTTATGCTGGGAATACAGCAGCGGCACAGGAGTGTCTTTCGGCCAACGCCTGTTATGGCGAAAGACTGCAGCTTCATTGCTGTAATGTTGCCGAGGAAGAAGATGTTCTGCAATTTTACCGGCAATTAGAAAAAAAAGAGGAAAGTCTACAGGTGCTGATAAACTCGGCAGGGATTCGCCGGGATGCCATGCTTGCCATGATGAAACACGATGACTGGCAGCGGGTACTTGATATAAACCTCTCCGGCAGTTTTCTGATGAGCAGAGGAGCAATTCCTCTGATGATGAGTAATCGTTATGGCAGGATAATTAATATTACCTCCCCTGTTGCTTATCTTGGTTTTGCAGGCCAAACCAACTACGCTGCCTCAAAAGCGGGACAGATTGCGATGGCACGTAGTCTTGCCAAGGAAGTTGCCAAGAAAAACATTACCGTAAACTGTGTCTCTCCCGGTTTTATTGCTACTGATTTTATTGCTGACCTCCCTGAAAAACAGATAAAAGCATATAAGCAAATGGTGCCAATGCGCCGATTCGGCACCGTTGAAGAAGTTGCAGACGCAGTCCTTTTTCTCGCATCAGAAAAAGCAGGATATATCTCAGGGACGGTAATGGAAGTTACAGGGGGACTGTAATATGGATAGCGCAAGGAAAGAGATTGAAGCATTGATCCCCCATCGTTCGCCTTTTCTCTTTGTCGATAGGATCATTCAGTGTGATACAACGACAATTGTCACCGAGACAACATTTTCCGCTGATCTCCCCTTTTATCAGGGACATTATCCTGGTAATCCGATCACTCCCGGGGTTCTTCTCAGTGAAGCCGTTTTTCAAAGCGGTGCACTGTTAATTGCGAAAACAGCAGAGAAAAATGAACTGGAAAATGGAATTCCTGTTCTTACCCGTATCGTAAATGCAAAATATAAACGGAGTGTTTTTCCCGGGGAAGATGTCAGCATAACGGTTTCCCTTGTGGAGAGACTGGCAACCGTATGGTTTCTAAAAGGAGTCATTAAAAAAGCGGGCAAAACTGCAGTACAAATAGAATTTGCTTGTACTCTTGCCCCAAAAGAGAGATGAAAAATGTTATAGTCCCCGGTATATTAGTCGGCGAGTCTCCTAATGGAGGCTGCCGGCAGGGTTTGGTTGTTACTGACACAAAGTGCTGCCAATTTTTCCTGCATATACAACGAAAATTTACGTATCAAAGAAATTTATCCCAATTTTATTGTAAGAGGTCCTCGTGCAACTCTCTGTTACCAATATGATTCTTAGTGCTGGTCCGGTCGGTCAGCTTGTTATGCTTACCCTGCTTATCTTTTCTCTGGTTTCCTGGACCATCATCATTAGCAAGTCACGACTCTTTCGCAAGGTTCGGCTTGATAGCGAAGATTTTATTGAAACCTTCTGGAACTCTGCAAACCTTAGTGAAGCACACTCTTCCGCAAAAGAGTTTGACTATGCACCACAAGCTGCTATCTTTTCTGCCGGATTTGTGGAACTACAAAAGATAAAGAAACTGCGTAAAGAAGGGGCCACCAGAGAGACTCTGGAAACACAGCTCGCAACAATGGATAATCTAAAGCGAACTATCCGTAAAATCAGTGCACAAGAAGCAAACGAACTTGCCAAAAACCTCTCTTTTCTTGCAACAACAGGCTCTGCTACGCCGTTTATCGGTCTATTTGGAACGGTGTGGGGAATTATGGCATCTTTTCATGATATTGGTCAACGCGGCTCAGCCTCCCTGGCAGTTGTTGCTCCAGGAATCTCGGAGGCTCTTATCGCCACAGCTGCTGGTCTTGCGGTGGCGATTCCTGCAGTAATATTTTATAATTTTTATGCCAACAAAGTTGAGGCGGTGGAAAGTGAAATGGAAGATTTCTCTACCGACTTCCTCAATCTGGTAGAACGTGATCTTCTCAGCCGGGTGAAGTAATATGGGCCCGGTTCAAGGACGCGGTAAAAAGCGGTTGGTGGCAGACATCAACATAACCCCTTTGGTAGATGTTATGCTGGTGCTGTTGATTATTTTTATGGTTACTGCACCTATGATGACGCAAGGGGTCAATGTTGACTTACCAGAGGTTGTGGCAAAGTCACTTGATCAAAAGGAGAAATCCGTAATAATTTCTCTGGAAAAAGACGGCAAGATAAGTATCAATAAGATTCCAATGACCAGAGAGATGTTACTTCAGGAGTTGGCAAAGGAGTTTACACTTGATAAAAAACAGACAATACTGCTTGCCGCAGATAATGATGTCCCTTATGGCCATGTTGTGCAAATTATGGCAGACGTTAAAGCCGCAGGGTTTGAACAGCTTGGCATGATCACTCAACATCCGGAAAAAGAGTAGCCGTATGGAGGGCTTTGTTCGTCCAGTAAAACGCCTCTCCAGGGCTCAGTGGAAGCTGCCTCTCGTTTGTGCGCTTCTTTTGCATCTGGTTATTCTTTTTGGAAGTTTCTATGGGTCCGATATCTTCAAGAAAAAACCAAAATTTGCCAGAGTACAGACGGTGAATTTGGTTAATCTGGCAGTCCCTGCTGCTTCGACAAAACCTCCCAGCCCTGTTAAAAAGCAGGCACAGGCAGCAAAGCCTCAACCTTCGCCCACAACAAAAACAGAAGCGAAAAAGACTGCTCCAATAGTTAAAAAAAAGACAGTAAAAAAGAAAATGGTGGCTGCAGAAACAACAGTGAAGTCAACGCCTGTAGATAATGCTCCACCCAAAAAGATTTCTCTTAATCCTAAAAGGAAAAAAATTAAGAAAAAAGTTGCCCCTTCTCCCAAACCAGTCGTAAAAAAACAATCGAAAACCGACCGGGAAGAGGCACGTAAAAGAGCGCAAGAGTTGGCACGGAGAATCAGACAAGAAGCACTTCTTGAAAAACAGGCTCAGCTGGCAGAAGCTCAGGCACGGCTGGCAGAACAGGCTCTACGGGAAGAACGGGCTTTGCTGGAAAAAGCACAGAAGACAAGTACACTGGACTCTTTTCCCTCACAGCCACAAAAAACAGACACTACTACACAAAGAGGAGGGGCTGCAGGAGGACGTTCAAATATCATTGCAGACCGCTATTACGCTACCGTTAAGGGTATAATTCAAAGTCACTGGGCCTTGCCGCCAAACCTTGAAAAGAAGAGAGGACTTCAAGCGGTTGTCGTTATCAAAATTAATCAAAATGGTCAGATTCTTGATATGTTTTTTGAACAAAAATCTCCAAATACCATGTTTAATCAATTCGTAACCAACAGTATAAATGCATCAACCCCTCTTCCTCCGATTCCTGCTGCATTAGGAGTGACAGAGATTGAATTTGGCACAACTTTTTCTCAAGAAGGAGTAAACTAGTTAGTTTACCTGTTAACAATATACTTCAACCAAAATAGAAATATTATGAAAGCATCTTTTACATTTCGGTCTTTTTTGTCTCTTTTTCTTCTCTCCTTTCTGCTTTCTCCTTTAGCTGCACATGCAGAACGGGTATATCTTGATATCACGACAGATAAGACACGGCAGATAATGGTTGCGGTTCCCCCCTTTGCTGCCTCTTCTCCGGCACAGGGAGAAAAATATGCCGATATTTTATCAAAAGCACTCGCTTTTCACGGTATTATATCTATTATTCCTCCTCAGCGATATGGTAATTCACAACAGGTAAACTGGCGGCAAACAGGAGCAGATTTTACTGTATTAGGCCATAGTAAAAGGGATAAAAACACTCTTAACCTGCAAATTCGTCTCCTTGATATTGCGTCGGGAAATGAGATTATGGCAAAATCCTTTACTGGTAAAATCACAGACAGCAAAAAGATGCTGTTTAATTTTTGTGATGCGATGATACAAAACCTTACCGGAACGCCGGGGATTGCCAATACCCATATTGCTTTTGTCGGTTTGAAAAACAATGCAAAGGAGATCTATTTAACCGATATCCTTGGTAAAAATTTACGGCAGATTACCCGGCACAAAAATATAACAGTTTCTCCTCGGTTCGTCCCAGGTTCATCTAAACTGAGCTACTCTTCCTATCATACAGGAAACCAGAACCTCTATATTACCGATCTTCGACAAAATAAAACCACGCGGGCTCTAAGCCGTAGAAAAGGGATAAATGTTGCTCCTGCCTGGTCTCCAGATGGGAAGCAGATGATTCTTACCCTTTCAAAATATGGCAATCCTGATCTTTTCCTCCTTGATAACAGAGGGAAAATTATCAGGCAGTTAACCAAAAGAGCTGGTATCAATGTTTCTCCAACGTGGTCCCCCGACGGCCGGTATATTGTTTTTGTCTCTGATCGCAGCGGACATCCTCAACTCTATCGAATGGAACTTTCTACCAGAAAAACAGAGCGAATTACCTACGATGGCAGAGAAAATGTGGAGCCTTCCTGGTCTCCAACGGAGCAAAAGATAGCCTTTACCTGTTTGCGTAATGGTGTGTATCAAATCTGCACAACGAACCCCTTAACCACGGAAACTCCCCAGCAGTTAACGAGTGGTTTCAGCTCCAGTGAGTCTCCTGCCTGGTCTCCTGACGGCAAGCAGATTATTTTCTCTAAAAGAGGAGGGAAAAAGAATCAAATCTACGCTATAATGAGGGACGGTTCTTTTCAACGGCGGCTCTTCTCTTTTCCCGGCAGTCAGACATATCCCCGCTGGACAAGAAATTCCGCTTTCTAACATAAAAAAGGGCAAACGGCATGAAAATCAAAAATTATATATATATTGGCCTTTCGGCAGCTCTTTGTACCGGAGGTTGTGCGACTTCCGGTGATATAGACAATTTACAACGCCAAATTCGTATGGTCCATCAACAGATGGAAAATATGAAAGCGACAACAATGGAAAAGCTGCAAAAGCGGCAGGCTACAGCTTCGAGCCATCTTGATCAATTAGAGCAGGATATAACTCAACTTCGGGCTCAGATTGAGGAATCCTACTATCTCAATCAACGTCTGCGAGAACAAAATAAGGAGCTGGAAGCTGCTATCTCCAATGTTGCCGAGCAGGAATCGGTTAAGCGGGAACAAGCTTTTCAGGCTCTTATCGCTGAGCAACAGGAAAAAGAGGCAAAAATTCAGCAGATGCTGAAGCGGCAACAGGAGAATGTAAAGGCAATTCAGGCTGCTCGGGTTCGAGAACTGGAGCGAAAGGCAAAAGAAGCAAAACTTGCAGCACAACTTGCTCAACAGCGAAAGAATTCTTTAAAGAGAGGCGCGGCAGTAGATCAAACTGAAGGTTCCAGAGTTATATATGCAACTCGTAAAAAGGTAAAACGGGCGCAATACTCAAAAAAATCTGCAGCAGAAGTTGTCAGCAAAACCACTTCTTCACCTTCACCACAGAAACCGCTTGCCATTACCCCAAAAACGGCATCAGAGACGCTAAAGACATCAGCTCCTCCTGTAGCTCCAGTAGGTAAAGTAGCGAAGAAACCAGTTGCCAAACCTTCCGATAGCCGTATGGAGAAAGGGAAGCGCCTGTTACAGCAGAAAAGATACCAGCAAGCATTCACTATTTTCGAAGATATTGCAAAGAACAATACCTCTAAAGACCAGGTTTCTGCCCGCTTTATGCTAGGGGAATGTCAATTTGCAATGAAACAGTACGATCTTGCGGTAGTAAACTATCAAAGTGTTGTCTCAAAATCTCCGGGAAGTGCCATTGCGCCGCAAGCCTTGCTAAGACAGGCTCAGGCGTTTGAAAAGATGGCAGATAAAGATACAGCAAAACTGGTTTATTCCAAAATCATAGATAAATATGGAGCCTCTCCCCAAGCCGCTACGGCAAAAGAACAACTTAAACAGTTATAGTCTTGAGGCGATATATTGAAACAGCGCCTTGATCAAATACTCGTTGCACGGGGACTCGCCGCAGATGTGGAAACTGCCAGACGGTTTATTGGGGCAGGTGAAGTCTATGTTAATGAAGGTATTGTTGATAAAGTAGGGACTTCTATTAGTGATACGGCTGTAATACGGCTAAAAAAAAGATCACCTTTTGTTTCTCGGGGTGGAGAAAAACTAAAGGAGGCGCTTTCAACTTTTGATCTCACCGTAGAAGAAAAAACCTGCCTTGATGTGGGTGCCTCAACAGGAGGATTCACTGACTGTTTACTTCAGCACGGTGCAAAGAAGGTTTTTGCTGTTGACGTTGCTTATGGTCAACTTGACTGGAAATTACGACAAGATGATAGAGTCGTCGTTATTGAGCGCTGCAACGCTCGGCGGCTGACTCGCCAACAGCTTAATGATGCGCAGATAGAAGTGGCTGTAACAGATGTCTCTTTTATTTCATTGACCAAAATCCTGCCAGCTATGATTGGAGTATTTGAAGGTGATGTTAATATTCTGGCGTTAATAAAACCTCAATATGAACTCCCCTACGCAGACATTCCTGCCGGAGGTGTTGTTACCAACGACAAACTCCATCAAAAAGCTATTGATAAAATCCTGGATTTTATCAATCAATGGCAACACCCTCGACTTTATTGTAAAGGAGTTGTTCCCTCTCCTATTTTGGGTCCCAAAGGAAATAAAGAATTTCTTATCCATATCATATCAAAAGATGAAAAGAATGCATAAGCGTATATTTTTTGTTGTTTTTTCAGGAATCCTCCTCTGCTTTTCAGTTTCTATAACTTATGCTCAAAATTTCTCTTTACTATTCACGAACAATCTACAGGGAGAATTTTTGCCCTGCGGCTGACATAATAATCCTCTGGGCGGTCTGTCTGGAAAATCCCGCTATATTGCTCTTGCAAAAAAAGATGCCTTAGAAAAAGGTTTTTCAACTCTGCTTGTCGATGCCGGGAATACTTTTTTTAAGTACAGTAAAAAAAATGCTCCAGAGAGCAAAGTATCCCAGATAGGAGCACGTGTTATAGCGCAGGTGTATCATGTGCTGAAATATGATGCTATTGGCCTTGCTGCAAAAGATTTAGCAAGTGGAAAAAACCTTTTTAACAAAAAGGAGTTTACTCCTCTTCCTTTTGTAAGCTGTAATATAAAAACTGATACCCAGCAAAAGATATTTCCCTCCTACCGTATCAAAAACATTTCTGGTATGCGTATAGGGATCATTGGCGTTACCGGAGGGAAACTTCCTAATAACTCTCAATTTATCCTTGGTAACTGGAGAGATTCACTACAGAAGGAGATACCGGTACTACAAAAAAAGAGTGATATGATCATTGCTCTTTCCACCATGAAAATGGAGAAGAATTTAATACTGGCAAAGGAATTTCCGCAAATAAACCTTATCGTCAGCAGCTGCGAAGAATATGGCAATACGGTCAAAATTCTTGATCCAAAACAGCATACTCCCCTTCTTGTACAAGTTGCAGGAGAAGGAAGCATGTTGGGACAACTACAGATACTCTGGAATAAAAAAGCAGCAAAAGGCTGGCGGGAACTTCCTGATGAAAACGTTGAACAACTAAAAAAGAAACTTATTGCTAAACAAAAGCATCTCACCGTATTAAACGAAAAAAATGCACAAACCGCTGATAAAAAAGAAGAGATTCTTCGCTACATAAACAGGGATAAACGAACCATTAACCGCTTGCAATCCCGTCTAGATTTTCTCAATAACACAAAAAAAGCAATTGAGAGAGAGGAAATTAATGGTTTTACTGCCCGTTTTCGGAAAGTGTACCCAAAAACCGGTTCGCAGGAGATTATACGTCTGGTTGAAGAGGCCGTAAAAGAGATAAAGAATAATTCTTCCCATTAATAAAAACGCCCTCTCCTTTTATAAAAAAGGAGAGGGAGAAAGTATCCAAGATGGGAAACTCTATCCCGCCTTGCACTACTGCTATTATTGATTGTTCCAGCGGTCAATACACTCTTTGATCACTTCATGTGCCTTGGCAACATCACCAAAACCTTGAACGTTAGTCGTTCCCGGCTTCTTCAAATCTTTGTAATGAGAGAAGTGATGGTCAATTTGTTTTTTCCACTGCTCACCCAGATCATCCAGAGACTTGATACGATTTCCGGTGTTACGATCATCAGCCGGCACACAGATAACCTTGTGATCCATCTCATTATCATCTTCGAACTCCAAAACACCAAGAACAGTAGCTTCTGCAACAACTCCTGTAGGCATTGGCTCATCGGTTACAAAGAGAACATCAAGCTCATCACCATCATCATCAAGAGTTGCAGGAATAAAACCATAGTTAACAGGCTTGGCAAAAATTGCAGGCTCAACTCTGTCAAGAACCATGATCTTTCTCTTTCTGTCAAACTCAACCTTGTGTGATGATCCCATAGGAATCTCAATAACAACATTGATGGTCTGTCCTTCAGCGTAAGGGGTTAAAATAGCATTGTAATCCATTTGATTTCTCCTTTGTTTAAGTTTATAAGAACGGATCTCAAAAAATGAGCTTCCTTTAAAGCAGCCGTAGATTACTGCTTTAACTTTTTTTAATCAAGGATAAAAAAATATTTCTGTACATTTACATCAAAGTTATTTTCCTTTTTGTCACTGTAAAACCATAATCGACTGCAAGAAAAGAAAAACACCATTTTGGGTACAGTAAAAAACAAGCGGGATCTGAGTGACTTTTTATAGTTAATCTGGTACCTTGCGAAGGATTTTACTCACTCAGGCTACCAGAAAACAATATATAGCGAAAAGTAAACAGCTCACAAAGAAAACACGTTACCGTAATTTTCTATCCACCTTTTCAGTAAATACCAATAGCAATAACTAGTGATCATGCAATATACAGAGTATAATAGACAATTCTTTTCCTTTCTCACAGCAGCCACCAGCCCTTTTCACGCTGTTCAGGAAATGACTCAATATCTTGAACAAAAAGGTTTCTCCCGACTTATTGAACGGGAAGAATGGCAGCTTGAAGAGGGTCATTCATACTATGTAACAAGAGATGATGCGGCTATTATTGCTTTTTCCCTTGGCAAAAAGGAACAGCCTGAAGATGGTTTTCGCATTGTCGGTGCCCATACAGACAGTCCTTCCTTGAAGATAAAACCAGCAATGGAGCAGAAAGGAAGCCCCAAAGATTTAAAACGTCTGGGTGTAGAGGTCTATGGGGGAGCATTGCTTTCCACCTGGTTTGATCGGGACCTCTCCCTTTCCGGCAGAATTTTTATAGACCAACAGGATAAAGTTGCTCCCCAGAGCTATCTCCTTAATTTTAAACGTCCAATACTCACCATTCCCAGCCTTGCCATCCATCTTAACAGGGAAGCAAATAACGGTGTGAACATAAATAAACAGGAGCACCTCGCACCATTTTTTACCCAGGGAGAAGAAGAGTTCACCTCACTGCTGATAAGGCAGTTTCATAAAGAGTATCCGGCCTGTGGCAAAAGTTGTAACATCACAGGATTTGACCTCTTCTGCCACGATTCAGTTCCCCCCTCTCTGACCGGTGCCGAAGAAGAATTTATCAGTGCCGGCAGACTTGATAATCTATTAAGCTGCTTTGCAGGCGTGCAGGCAGTGAGTCAGGAAAAAGACAAGAATACATTACTCTTCTGTGCAAATCATGAGGAAAATGGTTCTCTTTCCACCTCAGGTGCTGATGGGAATTTCCTGCAGGCAGTTCTTCAGCGACTGCTTCCCAAGCCTGAAACATTTTATCGGGCAATGGCAAACTCTTTTTGTATCTCTCTGGACAATGCCCATGCCAGTCATCCGGGATATCCCGAAAAAAAAGATGCAAACCATGATATTTTGCTCAACTATGGTCCTGTCATCAAATTTAATGCCAATCAAAGATATGCAACAAATGGCGAAACAGCTGCCGTCTTTACCGCAATATGCCAGGGAGCGGAAATTTCTCCGCAAAAATTTGTTATGCGCAGTGATATGCCTTGTGGATCAACCATTGGTCCGATGACTGCCGCTCGCCTTGGTATTAGAACAGTTGATATCGGTGCGGCAACTCTTGCAATGCATTCAATCCGGGAATTTACCGGAACCCTTGATCCCTGGTTCTGCTATCAGGCTGTCCGAGAATTTTATAGAGGTTCATACCATAGGTAAATCCTTGTGCAGGAAGAAAGATCAAAATTCGTTCACACCACCGGCTCTTTTTATGGCCGTAAATATTTTGCTATAAATAACATTAATATAGATAGTTACGACGCCTTTACAAAAGTGTTAAGGGAAAGTAGTATACCGCGCACGATGAATGTCTTTTCGATTGTACTGAAAACTTGAGTAGTAAAACTATGGAGTCCATAGCCAACAGCCAGCTGGTAGGATTTCTTTAATAACACCCCCATTACTTGAAAAGTAGGAAAAATATGGCTTCTGAATATCCTCTAGATAACTTGGGGTTGGTTTTTCGTTTTTGCGCACAAAGCATGCGCTATCCCGATAAGGCGTGGCTCACCAAAGACTACTATCAGGGGCTCTATCTCCTGCTTGAAGAGCTTGGCGCAAAAGATGAGATTGAAGCTATACAACAGTCCGTTATTCAACACTCTGATTTTGTCGAAGAGTTACAAGTAGAACATACACGATTATTTATTAATGCAGCACCTCATGTAATTGCTCCGCCTTATGGTTCTGTTTATCAGAACCATAGCCTTGCGGGACAATACAGTGAGGATGTTCATCTCTTTTATCGTGAAAATGGGTATGACTTGGGTGAGAAAAGTGATTTTGCCGATAATCTTACCTATCAGCTTGAATTTTTATCGTATATTGCGAAAGAGGGAAAAAGTAAGATACAACAGGAGTTTCTCTTTCGTTTCTTTTTACCCTGGTTTGGAGAATTTTCCTCCAGGGTCAGGGAGGAGGCACAGCTACCCTTCTACCCTGTAATTATAAGCCTTATTGATTTTTTCACAAAGGAGGAAGAGAAATATGGCGTTTAACGTATCACGGCGTGCTTTTTTACAATCTGCAAGTCTTGCGGCGCTTGCCCTGCCGCTTTCCAAAGCGGTGGCATCCCAAACAGATGGCCTGGAACCTGCACCCCTTGAGGCAGGTGGGACTTTTGCCGATGAAAAAGTAAGCGGCGGCGTTTGCGAAATGTGTTTTTGGCGCTGCCAACTAGTCGGCAGAAGACGGGGTGATCGGCTGGTAAAACTGGAAGGCAACCCCAAATCCATTGATAACGGCAAGACCATCTGTGCCAGAGGCAATGCCGGAACCCAGCTGCTCTACGACCCGGATCGTCTGAAATACCCAATGAAAAATATCGGCAAACGGGGTGCACCAAAATGGAAGCGTATCTCCTGGGAAGAGGCGCTTGATGAATG
>PDWI01003764.1_pt1 | contig 21079 bp, 6 predicted proteins | sample 1430891 | NCBI WGS metagenome assembly PDWI01 (sample SAMN01162508, study PRJNA174530) | Oral metagenome, whole genome shotgun sequencing project. | biome: Marine environment; feature: Marine mammal; material: Swab sample of the gingival sulcus; isolation source: swab sample of gingival sulcus... | reverse complement strand
TAATGATGTATTAAATAGTGTAATGGTATGGAATAATTCCAATAACATCTATACTTCTAGCGTAATTATCAATTCTTACAATGTATATTTTTCAAACAATATTCATAATTCATCAGACATTTGGTTTTCTGAAAGATTAATTTGATGCAAGCATTGTATATGATGTAGGTGTCTAGAAAATGTATCATATTATATTAATAATAAAAAGTATGACAAAGATATGTTTATGCAGAAAAAGAAAGAGTTATTGATGCAAAAATGAAATTTTGATAAATGGAGAACATCAAAAAATAAAGAAAATTCCAATATTTTGAGTCAAAATGTAGATGGAAAATTTATATTAGAATCTCAAAATATATCAGATTGATTGTATGTATATAGAGCAACAAACTGAAAAAATCTTTTATTTTTCTGATCAGAGAGTTGAGAAAACCGCGAAAATATTGATGTTGTGTTATGATGATCTCCTCATTGAAATCATCTGTATTGATGTTGTAATTTATGATGAGTTGAGCATATGTATTTATGTGATGCAATTAATTGATGAAGCAATAATTATTATTCCTACTATTTGATAAATTGTTCATATTGCCTTGGATGTATTGGACTAAAAAATAAATCCTACTGTATCTTAAATAAACAATACACCAAAGAGGAACGATATGACAAAGTTGATGCAATCTTTACGCAGATGGAGAAGGATTGAACACTGTGAAAATTCTTTCCATGAAACATGAATCCGTTTTACTTCAATGATACTGCTGCATATCTCATTGATGATAGTTTTACAAAAGAAGAAGTAGAAGCAGAAGGATATTTACGAAGAGATGAGAAAATTAAAGTAGATATTCCAGAGGGGGCGGAGATTGTGTATGTAGAGAAGAGTCATTCTGAATGAAATGAAGGATCCAGTATACATAAAATAGATGCTTCGACTTCGCCTCTGAATGACAAGAGTGAAAAACAAATCTCCCCTAACCCCTCTTTATCAAGAGGGGAACCTCAGAAGGGAGTATCTCCCTTGACAAAGGGAGAGGTAGAGAGGGATTTGCTGGATAACTACCAATGACGAAAGGTAAACGGAAAATTCTATCCTATCTCTGAAATCTGAAACAAAGTTCCAAAAGTGGAAAGTGGAGCTGAACGATGGATCAATCCTGAAATACTCAACAAAGTAATCCAAGACAAAGAAGGAAACTATCATAAAATTGTAAAGATGGAGTATGATTTCCTCATGAAACACGGACTTCCATTACCGAAACTGCACTGGCTAGATAGAATCAAGCTAGGATTTACATTTACGTAATATCATTATTTACTTTACTATTTGTCATCATGAGAGTTCCTATTACCATATTAGACAGACATATCTATCTTTCTCAACAAGATGCAAAAAAACTTTTTGGAAACGATTTTATATTACAGAAAAAAAAAGATTTACCTCAACCCTGACACTATATCTCAACTGCAAAACTCACCCTCAAAGGTCCAAGATGATCAATACAGGACATTACGGTATTCTGACCTTTTTGTAAACAAACACAAGTCATACTTCTTGCACGTGATCAGAAACTACTTGATATCACTGTATCTCGTAGTGTTCCTTGAGAATGGATTTCTCCTAGATCTTCAGCAGATATTACCCTTATAGGTTCTCAAGGAAAGATCAATATCACACATTGAACTATCATTGCACAGAAACATCTTCGTATGACCGTTGCAGATGCAGAAGAGTTTGGACTCTATGATGGACAGATTGTACACATCAAAACAAGCAATGAAAAAAAACATTACATCTTTGATAACGTTGTCGTAAAAGTAAGAGATGCTTATGTTTTTGATTTCCATATTGACAAAGAAGAAGCAGAAACAGCAGGGCTTGGACAAGGATCCCGAGGAGAGATTATCGTATAGAGAAATTATACATATACTATAATTATAGTGTAGATATATTATTACCCCTCCTGATCTGGTCTAAGATCTGCTAAAAAGTTTCTAATTTTTACTTCAACATATCATTCTGAAATTCCATCTTCTGGATATGAGAAATAATATCTGACTGTCTGGCGCTCTTCATCAAATTCATAACGTCCATGCAGATCATATTCAGTATATATCACCCCTTGAGGACTGACATAGAGATACACTTTATTATCATCTCATTTCAAAGCCCATCATCATACAAATGTTCATAAGAGTTTTGATGTTAATGGAATTTTTTCTAGTCCTCCTGCATTGAGAGCTACCAATTTTTCTAATGGTAAAGCTACCTGAAAGAGCTCCTTATTATCTCGTTTTCTTCTGATTTTCAGTATCTGGTCTTGTTTTCCATAGACGGTATCAAGATAATATTCTGCAACATACTTTGGCAAGATAGCAAGATGTCCATTATAAGGATTTAATTCTGCGATCTTTTTCCCTGCTGTATCATAAAATCCAAGATTATTAGAGAAACTATACGTTCATCAGATAATAACTCTCTTAAGTGGCTGGAGAATATGATCGGTAAGTTTACCATTATCTTTCTGTGAAGTCAATAGATCTCGTGTATTTCTCTTTCTATAAAAATTCACAATACCTTCATCAATATCATGGTCTAATACTGAGATAATCTGCGCTGGAATAATTTCACTTTCATTATTTTCAGATTCGATATCTACAATACTTTTTAGTTGTATTCATGGTTTTTTTATCTGTAATATCACTTCTTGAATTGTGAGATTATCATGCATATCTGTAGCCTCTACCATATATTTTTGTTCTTTTTCTTCTTCAAAGAAAAGATCTTTCACTGTAATTATTCCTTCTGCATCAGAGAACTTCTTCTCTTGGAGTAATGTTCATGATTGGTCAAATACCCTTGCTGATGCAAGCATAATATTATCTTTTAGAAAGATATTGAGATCATAATGTGTTGCAATATATCATTGAAACAACGATCATCATGTACTACGTTTCTGAGTAGAAGGCCTATAAAGATCTGCCGTGATTTCTGGTCAGACACTATCACTTGATGCTTCTTCACCTCAAACAATCTGATTTGACACTGGTGAATGTATCAAATATTGACCATTAACACTATCTCTTTTGAGGGTGTATATCTCTAAATATTTCCATGCCCTCTCCTGTGCATTCTCTTGAGGAATTGAGAGTTCTATTTTCTCATCATTTAAATTATACTCTCCTATAGTGATTACTTCCCCTGTGGTGTATTCTGAAATATTTTTAGTCATTCATCATAAGGTGAGTTTCATTCCTGTATAACTCAGATGATCAGGGAATACTAATGCATACTGCACATGCATTTCATCTCATCAAGAAATACTATCTTTTTTATCAAAGAAGGTATCAATCCTCTTATTATATCTTACAAGGTATCCATCAGCTAACTGATCTTGATACGCGATATTTTTTCGAGAAATCGTTATATCTTCATAACTCTGCCCTTGCATCAAAAACTCTTTCACCTCAAAATCTTTTGTATAGATCTGGAAATAACTATCAGCTATCTTAATATTTGTATTCGCAATCGCTTCTAACTGTTGATGTGAAGAAATAGGATATACATAATAGCTTGAGAATGTTGCTTGGAGATCTTTTGACTGATTCTCTTGTTTTGAAGGATCTTTTGTATCTTTCGCATATTTTATATAGATTGTACTTTCATCTCGTAATATAATATCATCCATCTTATCATTATTCAGATCTTGTATATAATACTTTTCTTGATTTTTTTCAGCATAGTCTTGTGATTTTACGACACTTACCACTTTCCCATCTTCTAACGGAACAAATATTCCTCTAATATAGGTAGAAGGATCAATCTTTATTGGTGTGTCTCATGCATCTTCTGGTCATTCTCAGGCTTTATGAGGAGTTATTTTCTGTTTAATGGTTCCATGCTCTGATTTCTTATGTGAAAATATTGGCATACTGAGCGTAATATCAGTATCAGCTCCCACCATCTGAATATCACTGATAGTAGTAGCAAAATTTTCATAGTCATCTTTTATCAGAGAAGATAGATCACTAATTTTTGACTGTTCTAAAGCTATAATATGCTCAGTGACCTCTTGTAATGTTGTGATATCGCTCGCATACACTGATGGAGAAGTATTCAGATCTTTAAGCAATTGTTTTGCTTTTTGGGTATGTACTCCTCATTGTTCATTAGCAATCAAAGCAGTAAGTCAATGTGTAAGATTATTCTTCGTCTCTTGTATTTCCGCTCTTGAATAAGGTACTTGCTCATAGGTCAAGAGATTAACAAAAGTATTCTGCTGAGAAGATATATTCTTTTTGATATCCAGCATATCTTTAGTGTTTTGTCTATGAGAGATCCTATCTAATGTATTTTGCGTAGTATCTCATGGTGTTTGTATTCCATGTGTCGGATCTCGCCATTTTTTGAGGTCTGCTATTTCTTGTTCTAATTTTTTTCTTTTCCTATCATATAACTTATATATCTTCTCTTGTCTCTTAATTTCATATCAATTTTCATCTATTGTTTGACTCATCTCAACTATCTTTTTACTGATCTCTATCATAATCTTTTCAATCTCCTCAATCTTTTTTTGTTTTGCTTCTATCAATTTTTTTCTCTCCATGATAGCTGTGATTTCTATTCCTTTGGCAAGCGTATTTGAAAGAGCATGTGATACTTTAGATACATAATTTGTAGAATCTTCTATCTTTTGATTTAGTCTTAAACTCTCTTTATTGATCGCATTAGCGATTCATTGAAAGATGGCAAAAGGTTCATCAAAATCTAATTGAATATTGAGATAACTCTTGACATCGATATCGAATCAACGCAAAGGAGCATCGCTCGAAATCTGAGATTCCGCTCACTCTATAAAATCTAGACTATCAGACAACCACTGAGGCGTAAAATCAATATTATCAAACAATGGTACCTCATATTGTCTCTGTGTCAATTGTTCAATCTTAGCTTTTACAGCATCTTCTCCAACTAATCCTATCGGCTGTTTTACAATACACATGATCTTAGCAAGCTTTTTTGCTGTCTTGATAATGCCTGTAATTTTGTTTGGAAGTTTAGGGATTTTAGGTGCAGGAGGAACAAGCGGAAGTTTCATTTTGATTTTTGGCACTAAGGATGGCATTTCTGGAATTTCGGGAGGCTGTGGTATCAATGGCATTACAAGATCTCGATCAAAATTCAGATTTAAATCTAATGAAGCATTAATATTAGGTGCAAAATCTGGAGGCGTTGGTAAACTTGGTAATTCTGGTAGAGGAAGTGGATAACTTACAAAATTAAATTTTGGCAATTTGATATCCATACCCATATTAATATTCGAAAGATCTACATTAATATCTGGGATCTTAAACGGTGGAACTGGTATGATAGGCAATTCTGGACATAAAAATCCTAGTTTACAGCTATATTGGTCATAGGTATCATTTGTACAGGTTCCGCATTTCTCTGTCCATTCTACAGAAAAATCTATTAACAACTGATAGGTCTCTAGCGTAGTCATAATTGTCGTTATTGCATCTATATATTGAGCAATTCTTTTTGCATTAATTTTCATCCATATTCACAGAGATCCTACAACACTTTTTAAGAGTTGTCCAACCTCTCATACATATTTCTCCCATACATGGACAAGTCTATAAATATCACGAGGAAGTTTCTGATACTGTTGCAAAGTAGTGATATTTTGTCTTGTCCTATCAGTCAATTCCGTAACTTTTGTCTCAAATTTGACAAACTGCTCTACAAGTCATACGACATCCACATCTGCAAGCATTCTTTTACAAGAATTATCGACATGATATCTTTTACTATATGTACAAAATGTTCTTTTCCGTTGACTACCACTAAATAAAAGCGGAATCTTTCCATTCTTATTTTTTTCCTTTCATGCAATAATTTTCTTTTTTGTATTATACGTTATAAACGTATTATCGTTTGTGAGTTTAAAATATATATTTTTAGGTAAAATATCAGTTGTACCCTGGTCATCTATCCTAAATACTGTATTTCAGTCACAGTCAAGTACAGGTGTGACATTCTTTCCTATTTTAGAAAAATCATATTTCTTCATTAGCCTACTCACCATAAATACATCTGTTCATACAAAGGGTTTTCACGGTTCTTGATTTGCAAGCATTTTTACCAACCAAAGGAGATTTTCTTTTTTCTTGATATCTTTCCATTCATTGAAACGGTCTTTATCACACAATGAGAAAATATTTATAAACAATGTCTTTCGTTCTTGTACGATCTGTTGTTGCCTTTTTATCCACTGATTTCATTTATTTGTATACGCAAAAATATCTTCTTTTGTAATGTTTGGTACATTAATAGTAATGGTCTCTGATCTTAGATTAATAAGAGGGACATCCTTAAACCACTCTTCCATCAGTCTCTGTGCATCTCATAAATTTCTTGAAATTTCTTTGTATTGTCCTTTTTTCCGTCAGTATCCTTTATTGACCAGATTTTCAAATCCTTTTGCATTAGGATCTGATGCGATCACACATCTTTCCTTTTCATGACTATATATCATACCTTTGTTGATACATTTCTGTTCTTGTGATATTTCACATCTCTCATCATGAGGGAATTTCGGTCTCGTCGGATTCCATGTTCACTTGAGATCTTTACAACGTTTGATAAGAAATTGTTCATTATTTTCTTTTACCGTAGAAAATGAGCTCAGACTATCGAAATTAGGAAAAACAATATTTACACTAAACTTAAGATTATTAATAATATATCTAATTTGCTTGTCTAACCAATCATTGATGAGTGTCTTTATAAATCATCATGCTTTTCAATTCGTGACTTTATTTTTCTGTTCTGCTCCTCATGAAATAATCAGATTTCCAAATTTTCCTTTAACAATTTGCTCGAATTTTCCTCATGTTTTAGGTGAAACACCGAGATCTATCATTCATCAGATTTGATCACTATTTCCTGTGGTATTGACTCTAAATGGAGAGAATACCTTTCATGGAGGTGTTGTCCTCAGACATGTTTTTAAACTACTCAAGACCCCATCAATAGCTGGATTTTGTCCCTGTGCTCCTCATGTATTTTCTTCATCTCCTCATCATTTGGGTTTGATCACGGTAACAATACAATTTCATCATAAATCTGCAAAAGGACTTTTCAGTGCCTTACCTACTGCATAAGGTCAGAAACACATTGCAACTCCCATCTGTGCAGTAAGCGTAGGGACAAGGTAAAGTCTGAACATAGAAGAATATGTACCTCCTCATGGAGGCAAGATCCCTTTTATTCAAAACCCATCTGTTCATATTGGTGGAAGACCTTGTGATACAAGAGGAACAAACGAAGACCCTATCATTGGTATAGGTCATACAGGAGTTTGAAGTGTTCATGGAAAAAATAATGTTGGTACTCATTTTCCTAACAATTGTGTCACAGGAGGGAGATCATAACATCCGAAAAGATGATATTTTCATGGTGCGAGAAAGGCCTGATTAAATGGAATAGGTAATCCTTTCCATCCTCATCCTGCACAGAGTTCATTCATAAAATCATCCATTTTATCTGCAGTACTCCCCAGAAGACTATCCATAATCTGAATACCTCCATTGATTGTCTCTGAAAGATCAAGCCCATCATTAGCCACAATACTATTCAGTGCCTCTCCAAGATTATTTTCTGTGGTATCTTTTCCTGCATTTCATACTTCTCCTGCTATATCCCCTACATTTTCAGCAATCGCATCTCCATCTGTAGTATCTACTGTATCAGCTCATCATGCAACAGTATCTCATACTGAGTCAACAGAATCTTTTACTCCTTGTACTACTTTACTAAGATCTAGATATCACAAATATGATCGTGGTTCATTAGCTAGTGGTACTCCTCCTATTGTATTAATATCATTTCCTTTTGCATTAATATCTCCAGCGACATTTGCAAGTTTTTCGCTCTTTTCTATCTCTGCTGCGTCTGCCTCTGCCTTTGCTTTTTCTAAAAGATATTTTCCAATATCTACAAATATGGCATCGTATGTCCTATATTTCTGCTGTTCCTCCTTTGCGTTAAAAAGAATTTCTTTTTCTTGGACACAACCATCTACAGGACTGATCTGGATATCAAGATATTCATCTCTGGTATACTCCCCAGCATTTGGTGTCATTGCTGCAAACATTTTACCATCTGTATCTTCTATCTTGAGTTCTACTGTAGGTGCACTACCGAGATATGTAAGTGTATACTTCCACTGCAAAGTCTTTCCCGCAGGAATTTCAATAGCATCAAAGGTATATCTTGCATTATCAAGATCCCAATATTCTTTGATGTTTCCTACTGTATCATTATGAGGAATCGTCACAAATTCAAAATTTTCTATTTTTCCTTCTAGTGTCTTCTCGATTACCCGTGGTCACTCAATATTATCAGAAAACGTTCATATAAACTTCTTCCCTGCATTAGCTTGCAACGTAATTTCTACTTCTACCGTATCTCCTGCTTGTAATTCTTGTCATCCAGAAAGTAAACGATATTTCTTGTATGCATATACTGGATCTGTATCTTTTAGATCCCAAGTTCTGAGATACTCATATTCATATTTTTCTTCATCTTGTTCATATTGTGGCATAAACCCTAGAAGATTGGATACGGTAGGTCTCTTTCCTTTCTGAAATAATGCAGTTGCTTTCTGGATATCCATCGATGTAGCTGAGATCACTTGTTTAGAAATTTGTTCAGGATCTGCTCATTCTGGTAGTTCGCTCTGAGGAAGCGTATCTGGACTCATACCGAGAACATTAGGATCTATATCATCAAAATTTGTATTTTCATTTCATAATCATTTCCATCTAATCAATGATGCATCAGTCACCTTTTCCTCACTATCGAGAGAAAGGATATATTTTTTTACAGTATGTACTGCATCTTTTTGTCTTTCTCGCCATCAATCATCACAAGTATATTGTTCTTTTGATACCAGCGGATCACCACTTCATCAGTAGAATATCTTGATATATCAGAAAGTATCATAGGTGATGATATCCAAATTATTATCATTATCCATATCTTTGACAAAAAGTTGATGCACTTCAATATTCTCAGGATATGTTGAAACTTCTCACTCTCTTACATTCGTATTGAGACACATTAGTCTTCCATCAATAGCAAACTTTCCATTCGTGTTTTTATACACTTTTATTTTATTCGTATCTGTATGAATAATAAGATCATTATACTGATTCGCATCAATATCTCAGATAAATAGATCTTTTACTCCATCAGAAATATACATCAGTGGTCAAAGATCTTCATAATTATCACTTCACTGATATTTCTTGAATACCCCTATCGTTGCATCATCAAAGAGTACTATAATATCTTTTTCATTATCATTATTGATATCTCATACGACGACTTTTTGAATTGTTTTATCTGGGAAACTTTGTAATATTTTTCCAACTCCCGCAGTATATGGAAGTTTTTCTGATGGTTTTTCTGCAGAGAGATGATCTATTTCTAATGCCTCATTTTCACTAATACGCTTTACCAAAGGATCTCAATAGTTTATCAAAAATTCAGATCCAAATGGGATAGTTGCTTCTCCTACAGATACCCCTTCTCAGAAATTTGTAATATTTTTAAATTTAGCAGAAAATCCTATCCCTTTCTTAGGATCAATACTATCTTCTATTGACTCATAGGTTTTATTTGGTTGATATGCTATCTGAGGATCTACAAGTACTATCTTTTTTTTACTATTTGTACTTCATGCTCACCATACTGATGCTAGCTGGTATGGCTGTATAGGACTAACTTCCCATTTTGATAGATCAGGCAAAGCAAATACTACAGTACCCAAAATATGTGCATTATATTTGAGATCAAATAACGTTCGTCTTCCATAGGTACTACTTTTCTGGATTGTCACCCCAACAGGCAATGTTCCTGTGTTGAAATCTATGATTATATTTTCTTTTTGTTCAGATGCTTGCTGGTGTATTCATTCTCATATCTGCACAGTTATCTTATTGCCTTTCACAGTATTTTGCGTAATAATACTATCTATAGCTTTAGGAATATAGTATACCATATTTGCAGTAGTTTCTGCTGTACTTTTATTGTCTAAATTATCTAAATCATCTAAAGCATCTAAAGCATCACTATCACTTATTTCTTTCAGTTGCATTTTTTCAGCTCCTGTAATAGGATGTTTCAACTGAGCAATTCAAGGTATTCTATATCATAAACTACCATCTTGTAGTATTGCTTCTACCTGTTCCGCCAGTATTTGACTATCTTGTCCTAATTCAGCTACTATTCATTTAATATTTGCTGGTGTGATCAACTGTGTTGTCGTTGCAAGAAGTCTATCAGAATGTTTCATCAACTGTGGAACAAGATCATGATGGGATGAGAAATATCCTCGCATGTTTCATCGATCTGAACCAAACATATTAAGATACATAATATTTAAGTTTTTTTCTATGAGTGTAGGGAGATATGCATCTTTTATCATAATACGTTTAGTAGCAATTGTCTGTTCATCAGGAGATACCCCTGAAATATAAGCAGATATTTTCCCCTTTCCTTTTCATCATTTTTTAGCTCTTGCATAAAATTGTATCTCATCTGTAGACTTCAGCGATTGTGGATCTGGAAGAGATGCGCTGAGTCCTCATTGGACAGAGATCTGTACATCAGACATATCAGTTAATGCATTCCCTCGTTGATCAAGTTTGTGAATAGTTACTTTTACATTATCTCATATATTTACTTCATCTGTATCAGTATAGATCATCGTCTGACTCGCATCTCATGGTGATGTCTCTACAGCAAACGTATGTTCTCATACTCAAGGAATCTGTACCGTAATTTTCTCTGTACCTGCAATAAATGTAGGAAATAATACGATTTCTCATTTTCCATTTTTTATTGGTATTTTTTTGAGTCTTTTAAATATCTCTTTATTATTTTTTGTACTTGTCGTTCATACTTTAAATATTCTATTTGTTGAAGCTATTGGTAGCATTGTATCTACATCTATCACTGCTCCATTAGCATCAATAAGGGAAATCGTAATCCTCGGTAATCCATTATCTGTAGACGTTAAAGAATAGTCTATTTTTTTGTCTACTGTTGTAGACTCCCATACCTGATTATCTCGTTTAAATTTCAGCTTTCATGATATTAATACTAGCTCTTGCTCTGCCTTTACTCCTCCATTTTGATCTTTTATCTGTAATGTTGTCGTCATCGGAGACTGTGATACTGACATTTCTGGAGCCTGATATCGAAGTATTCCTTTTGAAAAATCTTTACAATCAAATGATGACGCAATAGGCTTTTCTAATCCAATTTTCCCTGTCCCCACACTGAAGGTATATTGCTGTGTGATGAGATGTCAGACACTATTTCATCGTTTATCTTTTCCGAAAAATTGCAAAGGAAGAACCGATCATGCTAATATTTTTTTTGTACCATCTGCTGTCGTATCAGTACCTCAGTGTCAAAATCATATTTCTGTTAATTTTCATGGTAAGATATTTAACTTTTCTACTTTATTGATGCAAATTTCTGTATTAGGAAGACACATTTTTACAGCAATGACATCATATCCACTTTTTCTCTTATTCTTTGCATCTGAAAAGATATTATTATCATCTAATGTAATCGCAATTTCTTCTCCTACCTGTGGATCTGCTGTAAATGAAAGATCTTTTTTACAAAGTTGTATATCTGATGACGAAGTACTATGTGATGATATTCTTTTTGCCTTCAGACATGAATCTCAGGTAGCATATACTGTAAAATCTATCTTTCCCAATTCCTTATTACTAGAAAATATTGAAAGTACTGTCGATCATGTCGCATCTGCTGTCAGCGTATTTTCTCCTAGTCCAATTTGTGTATATGCATGTATTTTTGTCAATTTTCTCCCATCATATCAAGTAACAAATCCTAATATCTTGCTATTTTCATCTTCTGAACGCAATAATTTCCATTTTTTCTTTGTTCTTTCTAATTCTTTTTCTGCATCATCTTGAAGGAGTGTATATCAAGGAATATCATTTATACCTTTTCATACCATAGGATATTCTATACTAAATTGAACATTTCCTGATAAGTGCTCTATCCAACAATTCAATGCTTCTAACCAAGGGGATGATCATGACTCAAAATCAAAAATCAAAAATGCTGTTCCATTCGCTCCTGCTCAACAGGTATTTTCTCATTCATTATCTTCTATTTCTTGACCAAGTTCTTCGTACAATTCTAATGATCTATCTAATACCACTGTATTTTTAGGATGTATTGGCGTATCCTCATTATTGTTATCTTCATCAGATCTGATATAATCATCTCCATCAGAATTTAGATATGCAACTTCATATCAATCTTTCCTATACAGAGGAGTCAAAAACATCCCTTTATCGTTATCTCTTGTCAGATATTCCTGTAATGTAGCAATAATTTTTGTATTAGGATCAAAATCTTTTACTGTCTCTATAAGATCATTCTGTATTGTAGATCCTACCGTTCTTTCTTTCCAATTAATATTCTGATAATACAACATCTGCGCTATAAACGCTAAAGGCGTATATCATCATATATTATTTTTAAATGTCTCATTATTTTTTATTTCTTGTTCTAATTTCTTTATCAAAAAGTCTTCAGGAAATAGTGTCATTTTATGTTCTTCACTCTTAGGAGAAGCAAGAGGGTCAAGTGTTCATAATGTTGTAAATGCTTGCTGATGTTCTGCAAAGAAATGTTGTCTCTTTTGATTTTGTGCCACAAGATATTCATTATATTTTTTCACTACGGTAATCAGATAATCTTTGATTGCTTGTTCTATCTGTTCTGGAGTTTTTAATACCAATTGGTTACTCGTATTAGCATTATTATCACTAGTATCCAGTCAAGTAAATACCTCAACCTTATAAAGATTAGGATATATAAATTTTACAAGATCTCATCCTACTCATTGAAATGTAATATATCTCGGAGAGTCTATCGGTCTATCAGATGTAGAGAGATTCATCCCTTTTTTTTCTGCTATCAGATGTTCATCTGTACTAACTTTAATATCTTCATTTGTGATATATTGCGAAATTTCTCCCTTTATTGCAGTATACTCATTTTGAAGTTCTGTCTTTTTTTCTGCAATTTCTGATGCTATAGTATTAAATCCATAGAACATCTCTGTCCCCTCCTCAAAAGAATACAGTTGAGCAAGTAACTGGTGTAATGTTTTCATCTTTTGATACTGTGCAAGAAGCATATTTTTCTGAGCTATCGTTATTCTATTTCTAGATCTTACAACAATACCATTATTTTCAGAATTATTAGTATCAGCATCCTCTTCTGTAGGCATATTTACGATAAGTTGAGCTATAGTATCAAGTTGAGTAGAAAAATTTGCTAGTTCTGTCGAATAGTCACTCAGAGTATTTTGCAATACAGCATCCATAGTATATTCTTGGATTGTCTGCTGCATAAGGTTTTTCCATTGTTCTATCCACTGATCTAGGACAAAATATTTTTTTCTATTAAGACGGTATGTTTTTATTATGTCTTCTACATCATCAGAAAAACTTTCAAATGAATGTGATGCTATAGTATCATTCATAGATACCAATGATCATGACAGTGCTGTAATTTTTTCTTGTAGCATATTAATTTCTTCATCAGAAAAGTTTATCATCAATCATGAAAAAATTATCGGAAGAGTAGTTGTATTGCTATTAATAGTTAATGATATATTATGACGCATCCATCCATCTATTCAGGATACATTTGTATGAAGTGTATTTATTTTAGCAGAAAATCCTGTTTTTAAATTTGTCCATTGCTGTTGCAATACTGAAACATCAGACCCATGCAATGTCGTATGTGCTTCGTCTTTTATGTTTCATAGTCAAGAGATCAATTTTTTATTATTTTGAAGTTCTGGAGAAATATCATCACTGAATACTTTATACTTTCATCAGATAATTTGCCCTTGTGTCACTGCGGTATTTTTTATTCTCGTATCAATAGTTTTATAAGTCCAAATTTTTCATGTATTAGGATCTGACGGAGGGAATCGTGGTATCGGAGATGCTACAGGAACTGAATTTGATAACTTTATAATATCTTCTTGTATTTTTACTGATTTTCATGGAAAAATATCAAAAAAGTCTACTGAAGAAAATTTTAATGGTGTACGAGGACTATAACTAGGATCTTCATGTAATTCACCCGTAGGGAGCTGATTTGGAAATTTTATCTCACTAGCAATATTTCCATACGCATGTCCATTAGGAGAATAATCTTCTCTATCATATCTTTTCCATCTAAAAAACTTATACTTCCCATGTCCTGAAAATCTTTTTTGAATGAGATTAGTATATTTTTTTATCGCTTCAAAATTATTAGCAGAATATTCTGCAACATCTATCCCTCTAGAACCTGCAATATCAAATATTGACCTAATAGCATTTTGATACTTAAAAGGTTTTTTTCGTGTTCACTCTGTTATTCACGAAAGATTTAATGGAGAGGCTCCTCATCGGTTCCTCAATGCAAAATTTGTAATTGATTCACATTTTCCTTGTTCTTCTTCATCATTGAGATTACAGTCATCATCATTTTTTGGTTCCCAATCTCGCAAACCGATACACCAAGATGATATTCTTATTCAAAAACAATCCATCTTTCGTTGCGACTGTTTTGCTATTTTATTTTTCTGATATACCTCAACTTCTTTGTCTGTACCAAGATAATTATATCCTCTATTTGCTGCTACTTGCTGAGAAAAAATATCATATGATGCTCAAATTGATTTATGTTGTAGATCAAGATCTTCAAAAGCAATATCTGTAGAAGGATTATTAGAATTTTGGATATCTTGTATCTTGAGGTTTCATAACGATGAAAGATTTCTAAATGTTCACCTATAGATACTTGTCTGCTCTAGACTGGCAATATTTTCAGCAGGGGTACCAAAATAATAATTTTTATATGCATCATACTTTTCCCATACTGTTCCTTTTTTTAGAAATTTTCTTTTATATTCTTTTTCATAATCGAGATATTCTAGCGGAAGAGGAATATGCATATAATACTTTTCTATGTCTATTTGTTCATCTATCTGTTTCTCAAGAAAGGTATTGAGATCGATAAAAAAAGTATTTATAATTTCCCCGTCTCACAAGAAATAAGGATCTTTAGCTTCTACTTTCATAAAATGGGTATCCCAAGTGTTTTTCTTTTTCTTAATTTCTTGGATCTTTCCCTCAGCATCTTTACTTTTTTTTGTATAAGAAGAGATCCATCTGTTTGTCCACTGGAGATTATTTCTCATTCTGGAAAGAAATTTCTTACTCCAAAGATTCTGATATGATTTGAGATGTCATTCTTTTATGATTTTTGAAACCATGAGCGTAGGAACATCTTGACTATTTTGTTGGGTATTCAGTCCTGCATCTTCTATATTTGGTAGTCACTCTACGACATCAGCGATTTCATCACTATTCATTTTCTGTAAGATATCTAAGAATAACTTAGTATATCTATGATATGCAATATCTTCTGCAAAAATCCAATTATTGATATACTTAGATTGTAGCTCTGAAAGAAAGGATTGCTTGTTTGCTACTAAGTCCTCATATCGGAAATTTTTTCAAATATATTGTTGCGGATTGCTTACGTATACTTTCAATTTTTCAAAATATTTTTTATAGGCTTGAATGGTGTTATATTTGATGATTCCGTGAAAGATTTCAGCCTGATTATTACTATTTTCTTTCGGGACAAAATATTGCTGTTTACTATCCCAAACAAATTTTTGCTGTTCAAAATCTACATAGGGATATATTGTTGGAAACACAAAGGTAGTATCTTTTACGACAGGAAATGGAATATCTCCTATTAATACTACCCCTTTTAGACGACTTGGCATATCTTTTTCTCCATTAAAATATAAATTTTCTAAAATTTTAACAATATCAGGGGCTTGAATCTCTTTGGTATTAATAGGAAATACGAGTGCTTTTGATGATATAACTGCATTATGATTATTATCTTTGTTTGTATTTCACTGTATATATTGCTGTGCATATCGCTGGACATCAGACTGGATAGCATCATAGATCTGATCATCAACCAGTACTGCGACAATATCTATCTTTGTAGGTGTAACTTCTTGCGTGATCTCTCATACGGTATGTTGTGGGTTTTCTGAGGGGAAGAAGGAAAATTGTGCGAAAATTTGCTGAGAACAAAAGATTACAAGTAAACAATATATTGCAAAAGACTTTAGCCCTTGTTTTAACATAGTATTAAATGTTTTTGTTTTTTTCATTTTTATTGTTTTGACCATTATCTCAACATGTAAAATAAAAAGTACTCCCACAGAATACTTTTCACTATATCAAAATACACAATAATATAAAGTTAAAATTAGAAAAATACCTTGCTTAAGTATGTTTTGTATACTAAATATTTTTTGTCTTTTTCTTTTTGTCTAGTTATCTTTTTTTTTATTGACATACATCATACATAACATATATAATAACTATTTTTTAATATTTTTTACTATATATATTTCTTATCTACCTCAAAGATATATGTCTATTATTGTCTATATAATAAAAACTCTTCTTGTTTTTTACAAGTAGTTTCATAAACTTACGATATCTTTCTTGTGGAGATATAAAAAAGTAAATATATAACATTTATCTTGTAAAATAACGAAAACACATGTCAGAAATTAAAAATGTAGTCATTATCGGAGGGGGTCCTGCTGGGAATACTGCTGCGATTTACGCAGGGAGAGCTATGTTGGCACCCGTGATGTACGAAGGATTTATGGCCTGAGGAGTACCTGCTGGTGGACAATTATTGACGACGACTTTTATTGAAAACTTTCCTGGTTTTCCAGAAAATATTACTGGAGGACAACTGATGGCAAATATGAAAGCCCAAGCAAAAAATTCTGGAGCAGAAGTGATAACTAAAACAGTTGATAAAGTAGATTTTTCTACTCATCCTTTTAAGATTGTTGTCTGAAACGAAGAAATTTTGACAAAAACCGTGATCATCTCAACCGGAGCGACCGCAAAAAAATTGCATATTCCAGGAGGAGATATGTACCGAAATAGAGGAATTAGTGGATGTGCTGTGTGTGATGGAGCATTACCAATATTCAAAGATAAACATTTAGTAGTTGTAGGAGGGGGAGATGTCGCCATGGAAGAAGCACTCCATCTGACAAAATATGGAAGCAAAGTGAGTGTTTTGGTAAGAAGTGAAACTTTGAAAGCATCAAAAGCAATGCAAGAAAAAGCATTGAATCACGAAAAAATTGAATTTTTACGAAACACTGAAGTAGTTGAAGCCCTTGGAAATGAACAAGTATTAGAGAAACTAAAAATCGTGAATAACAAGACCAATGAAACTGTTGAACTTGAAGTTGGGGGATTGTTTTATGCGATTGGACATACCCCAAATACTGGATTCTTAGATGGACAAGTTAAAATGGATGAAAGTGGCTATATTATCACCAAAGCTGGAACAACACAAACGAGTATTCCTTGAGTCTTTGCTGCTGGTGATGTCCAAGACAGAATTTATAGACAAGCGGTAACTTCAGCTGGGACTGGATGTATGGCTGCATTGGAAGCTGAAAAATTTATAGAAAGTCTGGAGTAAAATATACATTCCAATTCTTTAAAAGAAACGCTGTATTCTCATCTTTAAAAAAAAATAATATTATATTTATGCTACCCCTACTTCATATTTTTTTAATAGGACTCGCTATTAGTATAGCCAATGCTCTACAAGTCATAACAGGATTTTGAAGTGTTGTGATTGCACTTCCTTTTGTGAGTATTGTTTTAGGTATAAAAAATGCTATTATCGTAGTGACAATACTCTCTTATCTCTTGTCTACGTATATCTTAATTACTAATTATAAATATATTCGTATCAAGACAGCACTTATTATGTTGTCTTTTATGCTTCCTAGTTTATTTATAGGAATCTATATTTTTAGGACCATAGATAGTGTACTCTTCAAAAAATGCATTGCTATTTTTATTATTATCGTTTCTGTCTATAATTTATATACTCTTTTGAAAAAATCATTATCTAAGAAAAAAAGCGACAATAAAAACCCCCTATCTCTAGCTAAAAATCCTCGTACAGAAATTTTTTCTTATATCTCCCTATTATTATCAGGATTTTTTCAAGGGGCCATTTCCAGTGGAGGTCCTCTTGCAGTATTTTATGCCACCCATCATATCAAAGACAAAAGAGTTTTTAGGACAACATTATGTTTACTATGGTTCACATTAAACACATTATTGATCATTTCATATTTTTATTATGGCATTGAAACATCACTTCTCTATACGAGTATCATTGAAATTCCTTTTTTGATACTAGGAATCATCATATGAGAAAAAATTTACAAAACTATCCCTCATCAACGCTTCCCTCTCATCGTATATTGACTCCTCATTATCGTTGGGATATGTATGTTTATTTTTTAAAAATAACTCAACAAAAAACGTAGTTGAATTTACGAAATATTATCTTATATATAGTATATATCATGCAATGACATGTATTGTAATATTTTTATTTTCTAAGCATTAACTATTATGAATAAACAAGATCTTTTACCATATTTTTGAGAGGCAAACTATCTTATACTATACTTCTACCCGAAAGACAATACTCCATGATGTACTGTGGAATCAAAAGATTTTTCTTGTCTGCAACAGGATTTTTCTGATTTAGGAGTTGCGTTATTATGATGTAGTAAAGACAGTGAACAATCACACCAGAACTTTATCACAAAACAAGACCTTACAGTTAATTTATTAAGTGATGAGGAGTTATCTTTACACAAAGAATTTTGAGTTTGGGGAGAAAAAAAGAATTACGGAAAAACCTACCTTTGAGTGATCAGATCTACCTTCCTTCTTGATAAACAAGGGAATATCGTGAAAGAATGGAGGAATGTGAGAGCAAAAGGTCATGCACAGAGAGTATTAGGTTATATTAAAGAAAATTTGTAGAAGAAAAAAACTCAGCAGTTCTGCCGAGCTAAAAAACTTGTTTATAGACCATAGTCTATTATCTCACCTTGCACTGTTTCCAAAATGGAAACTGTTGAAGTAGATAGTTATCTAAATAAAGTTTTGTAGCTCACAAATAAGTGGGTAGTTCCAAAATGGAACATACCATGTTTTCTTAGTAAATATAAAAAAACTTGGCAGGAATTTGCATATTTTCATTTTCTGGCTATACTATATACTGCTAATATTTTATATTAAAATATTAAATATGTATTTTTTGGGAAGTAATACTGAACAAGAACCATCTAATAATAAAATATTAAAACATACTACAAAATATCCAAGAATTGAAGAAAAACTTGGGGAAATACTTCTCGTAAACGAAGATAATTTAGAAGTAGAAAAACAAATACAACAAGAAATATATACACACTATGAAAAAAATTTTGAAGAAAAAAATCTAAAAGAACATAATATAGATAAACAAAGAATTTATGATTTTCTTGAAATTTGGGGACTTTTAAAACCTCAAAACATCCTTTTTCTAAATAAAGAAGAATTTCTTACTATTTCAGATATATATAAAAAATATTGATATTGAGGCGCTGCTCCTTTACTATATACAAAAAATTATGACCAATGCGTTGCGTGAACATATGACCCTAAAATAAATCTAGCTTTTGTTATTTTAGATTCACAAAAACGGAGTCATGACCTACAAGAAGAAAAAATTCAAAAAGAGTCTTGTGCTATCCATGAAGCAATCCATTACAATAAAAATTATTACTACAATTTAATCACTGAGCCAGTAAAGGGGTCTCAATATCACAGCTGACTTCGTATTGGGTTTAGAACTTATAACATTTTACAAAATAAAGAATTAGGTATATTTTTTGAAGAAGGTTTTGCTCGTTTTATACAAAAACAATATGTTAAAAAATACAGAAAAACAGAACTAACAAAAAAAATATTATCAGTATATAAATTTCCTCTTTTTGATCATATTTGACCTCAATGGTTTTTAGAAACAAAACAAGGTTTCAGAATACATAAACCAGATTTAATGGGAGCTGGAATGGAAATTTTATTCAATAAAAAACCTGAACTACTAGAAGCATTTCTTGAAGCAAGAACTTCTGATAATAGAGAGGGGAAACCACTACAAGAAATTGCAAAAATAATTAATTCATTCAAGTTACCTCCCAAAAACTGAAAGAAAAGATCACTTTACAAAGAATTAAGAGAACTCCCGTACAGTAATGAGTGAGCTATCAAAGGATTCAATTTAATTATGGAAGCTACCTGAAAAGAAAAATACATCACACCAACGTCAAGAATTACATGTGACTAAAAAAACTCGGTAATTTTACCGAGCTGTTTTTTTATGTTATATTTTTTACTCTCTTTAACATAACTACAAACTCCTACTATCTCTCTCTTGAACAATTTTTTCTACAAACTGCTCAACACCCATTTCTTCTTGTTTTTTGTCTTTATAGGCTCTATAATTTACTGAGTTATTATCAAGTTCTTGTTGTCCAACAATGAGTAAATATGGGATTTTTTCTAATTCTCCATTTCTGATTTTTTTAGAGAAGCTATCGCTAGAAGTATCCACTTTTGCTCTGATATTGAAGGATTGAAGTTTTTGTTTCAGATCTTGTGCGTAGTCGTTAAATGGTTCTGCAACTGGAATGATTTTTACTTGGGTAGGGGCCATCCACACTGGGAAAGCACCAGCAAAGTGTTCGATCATAATCCCCATAAATCTCTCTAAAGATCCAGCAATCGCTCTGTGAATTACCACTGGTCTTTCTTTTTCTCCGTCTTGGTTAGTGAATTCAAGACTAAATCTTTCTGGGAGATTAAAATCACACTGGATTGTCGCAAGTTGTCGTTCTCTTCCAAGGCAATCTTTAAACATAAAATCAAGTTTTGGTCCGTAGAATGCTGCTTCTCCTTCCACTCTCTTGTATGGCAAGTCATTCAGTTTTGCCGCCTCTTCTAATGATGCTTCTGCGATTTCCCAGAC
>PDWI01003763.1_pt1 | contig 21086 bp, 24 predicted proteins | sample 1430891 | NCBI WGS metagenome assembly PDWI01 (sample SAMN01162508, study PRJNA174530) | Oral metagenome, whole genome shotgun sequencing project. | biome: Marine environment; feature: Marine mammal; material: Swab sample of the gingival sulcus; isolation source: swab sample of gingival sulcus... | reverse complement strand
CTCAACTATAAATTGCCTGCCGTAATTATCGATACATTTCACATCGACAATCGAGTGTTTCAACTCGGGCAATTCAGGTATCAAAGCCGGGTCTTGATAACTCAAATCTTCGATGTATCTATCATCCTCAAAGGGCATTATGGCATTTAAAAAACTTTTCATGATATTAGGATGCTCGCCAAATATCTTGCGAAAAGTAAGGTCGTTTTTGGGATCTAAATATTTAGTGTGTTTATCGGACATAGTGGCAAATTTTTGGTGGGTGATTTCACAAAGATAATGCTTTTTAAGAATTAAACCAGCATTTATATTTGTAAATCTCACAAGCCTACAAATGTAATTTTAATTAACATTTGTATAAATTTGTTTTATTTTTTTATACTAATTATTGCCGTCAGACGTTAAATAAATAAAAAAAGCTCATGAATAAAAGTTTTACATTTTTTTATTGTTACAATTCGTTAGATGAATATATGGTAGATGTTTCACAAAACCAAAAGGCTAAAAAACAAGCCATAAACAAAGACCTAAAATTAGCAAAATTGTTATGCTCAGCAGAAATTAAAGCCCCAAAAAAGGTTGCTGATAAAATTCTGAAATATGCTCATACAATTAGCAAATAATTTTTCAACACAAACCTAATCTACTAATAATATACTTATAATCAACAAGATACAACTCTCTTTTTCAAATTACAAAGTGAGTTTTTTGATTTGCATTGTTTGATGTTTTACGATTTAGGATAAAATCCTTTTGAGAATACATTAAACTCATCAATTTTCTTGTAATGCACTTTTATATAGTTACTTAGGTAGCCAAAACCGTAGCCGAATATTTGAGTAAATGAACATACTATACTCAAACCTGCTACTTTGGGGTCTTCATTTTTTATGTAAGAGTCTACAAAAATAGCCAAGCTGTACAAAGCTAACGGAAATAGAAATTTTGTGCTTAAAAATGCAAGCCAAATCAGCAAAATAGTTCCTAATGACATAAGCGTAGGCAACCAGAAAATCAGCTTGTTGGTCTTGGGGTACAACTTCGATATTATAACTCTAACTTTCCCAAAATTAAACACTTGCTTGTGAAAACTCCTTAAAGTATTTCGGCGTTTGTGATATGCAAATGCGTCTTTTATAAGCTGTGTGGTATAGCCGTTTTTTATAATTTCAACACTAAAAACCATATCCTCGCCGGGGTGCATTTTGGTAACGGGAAACCCGCCCAATTTGTTAAATACCTCCGCCGATACTCCCATGTTAAAACTTCGAGGATAGAATTTATCGATTTTCTCGCTACTGCCTCTTATTCCGCCTGTTGTGAAGAAAGAAGTCATGGCGTAACTGATGGCTTTTTGCATATCGTTGAAGTCACCGGAGGCGGCATCGGGACCTCCATAAGCATCAGTGTAGTTGCATTCCAATTTTTTAGTTACGGTATCAAAATAAGTCGGGGGAATTATACAGTCCGAATCAAAAAACAGCAAATAGTCGCCGGTGGCATGTTTTGCTCCAAAATTTCGTGCAATCGCAGGCTTTTCATTTTCTTTGTAAAAATACTGAATATCAAGCACTTCCTTATAAGAAAGAGCAATGTCTTCCGCCTTTTCGGTTGAGCCGTCTTCCACTATTATTACTTCAAAATTTTTCTGAGTTTGTTTGCTTAAACTTTCCAAAAGTTCTTTTATTTCGTCGGGGCGATTGTAAACGGGAACTATTACGCTAAACTTCATTTTTCTGATTTTGAAAGGTTATATTTTCTACAAAGTGCGAAGATAATTATTTATTATGTGCTTAAAAATAATTAATAAAAAAACTACAAAAAAGTCTGTTTTAAATTTTGATTTACAGCCCCAAAATGCTAATACAGATTTAGTCTATTTAAAGGTTTTTACAACAACAAAACATCAACATAACTAATTAATAATAAAGACATTACAAGCAAATCTCAAATTCTAAATTAGCAAAAAAAATCAACATTTCAAGCTATGTTTTAAGGGCAAGATTAATTTGATTTTGCATACAAAAATATATGTTTTAGTTTTGGGAAAAATAAAACAAAAATTACTTAATAAACAAAAACTAAAATTATGGCTATTAAAAAAGTATGGATCGAAGAAGGTTGCACAGTGTGCGGTCTTTGCGAAGAAATTGCTTCTGATGTATTTGAAGTAGACGACGAAGCTCAAGTATTAGACGGAGCTGATTTTTCTTCAAATGAAGATGAAATAAAAGAGGCTTCTGAAAGTTGCCCCGTTGAAATCATTCAATTTGAGGAATAATTTTTTATTATTTACTTTGAGTCTTACTTGCGTAAGGCTCTTTTTTTTGCATTTTTTCATATTGAGTTATATACAAAAAAGGCTAATCCTTAGTAGATTAACCTTTTCTTTGATATAATAATTATTATTGTTGGCTTTGCAATCTTTGGTGGATGGCATCTGCGGCACTTCGTCCGTCGCCCATTGCAAGGATTACGGTTGCTCCGCCTCTAACGATGTCGCCACCGGCATATATATCATCGATTGAGCTTTGATTGTTGGACTCATCAATTTTGATAGTTCCCCATTTGCTAATATCCAAACCACTTACGGTGTTGGGGATGATTGGGTTTGGCGACACGCCAATAGCTATCACGGCTATATCTAAGGGGATTATTTCGGTTGAGCCTTCGATAGGTATGGGTCGTCTTCTGCCGTCGCTACCTGCTTCGCCAAGTTTCATGTGTTGAACTTTTACGGCGGTAAGTTTGCCGTTTTCGCCAATAAATTCTATCGGATTTTTAAGCGTGTTGAATATAACGCCTTCCTCGCGAGCGTGATGTATTTCTTCCACACGGGCGGGCAGTTCGTCATCGGAACGACGATATATTATCATGGCGTTTTCAGCACCCATGCGAAGGGCTGTTCGCACTGCGTCCATTGCGGTGTTACCTCCGCCTATCACGGCTACATTTTTGCCTTTTAATACAGGAGTGTCGGCTTCTTCGCTACCGGCAAACATCAAGTTTACGCGTGTAAGGTACTCATTAGCAGATAGTACGCCATTCATATTTTCACCGGGAATTTTCATAAATCTGGGCAATCCTGCTCCACTTGCCACATAGAATGCTTTGAATCCGTCTTCGCGAAGTTGCTCGATGGTTCTGGTTTGTCCCACAATAAAGTTGGTGATGAATTTAACTCCCATTTTTTTGAGATTTTCAATTTCCAAATCCACAAGTTTGTTTGGAAGTCTAAATTCAGGGATTCCGTATTTCAATACACCGCCTATTTCGTGAAGGGCTTCAAACACAGTTACATCGTATCCGTGTTTTATCATGTCGCCTGCAAATGCAAGTCCGGAAGGTCCTGCTCCGATTGTTGCCACTTTTATTCCGTTAGGTGGTGCTACTTCGGGAGTTACTTTTTCGGTTGAATTATTCTCATAATCAGCAGCATATCGCTCTAAGTTACCGATAGCAACTGCCGGTTTGTTCAGTTTTATGGTGTAGAAACATTTGGCTTCACATTGTTTTTCTTGCGGACATACCCTTCCGCAGGCAGCGGGCAATGCACTTGATTCTTTGAGTGTTGCGGCAGCTTTCAGGGGTTCGCCGTTTTCTATATATTTTATGAATTTGGGAATGTTTATGTTCACCGGACAACCGTCGATACATGTTGGAACGGGGCAATCCATGCAACGTGATGCTTCCTCTTCGGCCATTTGTTGAGTCAGACCTTTGTTTACTTCAATAAACTGGCTTTTGCTACGGAGTTTTGGGTCTTCCTCGGGCATTTTCACTCTTGTTTTGGCGATGCGTTCTTTGGGTTTTGTTTTCTTTTGCAGTGCTACTCGCCAATCTTCTTTTCGTTGTGCTTTATAGTATTCTAATGATTCTTTCATGGGAAATGCGGGTTATTTTACAGAGGATATAATATATAAGGTGTATTTTAGTGAACACCACATTTACATTTTTTCTTTTCTTCGTGTTTTTTCAATAATACTTGCTCTTCGTTTCTGTATCCACTTAGTCTTAATAGAAATTCGTCGAAGTCTATTTTGTGAGCGTCAAATTCGGGGCCGTCTACGCATGTAAATTTGGTTTCTCCGCCTACTGTTACACGACATGCACCGCACATTCCTGTTCCGTCTACCATTATTGCGTTGAGACTTACCATTGTGGGTATGTCGTATTTTTTGGTTGTCAATGCACAGAATTTCATCATTATTCCGGGACCTATTGCAATACATTCGTCGATTTTTTCTCTGGCAATTATATCTTCCATGCCTGCCGTTATAAGTCCTTTTTTGCCTTCGCTACCGTCGTCGGTCATTATCATTAATTCGTCGGAGGTTGCTCTCAGCTCTTCTTTAAGGATTAGGAGGTCTTTGGAGCGGGCTGCCAAAATTGTGATGACTTTGTTGCCTGCGGCTTTAAATGCTTTGACTATCGGCAATATAGGGGCTGCTCCCACTCCACCGCAACATGCTAATACTGTGCCGACTTTGCCTATTTTGGTGGCTTTGCCCAAAGGCCCTACGAGGTCGGTTAGTGATTCGCCTTCGTTGAGTGCGCATAATTTTTGTGATGAAACGCCCATTTCTTGTATTACCAAGTCGATAGTCCCTTTTTCGGGGTCAGAATCTACGATTGTTAGGGGTACTCTTTCGCCTAATTTTCCACTTCTTGCTATGATGAAGTGTCCTGCTTTTCTTGAAGAAGCTATGAAAGGTGCTTCCACTTTAAGGCGATAAATTTTTGCTGATAGTTTTTCTTTTTTTACGATTTTGTTCATTTCTTCATGATTTGTGCGTCAAAAATAAAAATTAAAACCTAAACACAATATCATTTTATTTTGATTGTTTTATTTTTTGCTTTTTACTGCATCAATTTGTTTTTAAAGCGTATTTTTTCAACACTATAAAGCATTGGTTTACTGATATTTACATTCAACAAACACTCATGTTTTCGCATAACTTAGAATGATTCTAATTTTCATGGTTTGCATTTTTTTGTATTTTAATTTAGTTTTGTGTAGGATTAATTTTAACGTTTATTTTATGAAATTACACAGTTTTGTATTTGGTATCTTATTGATGTTTGTGATAGGGTGTGGCGTTTCGCCCAAGGAGGCAAAGGAATATAAGGAGCATTTGCGTTTAATTCATTTGCCGGTGGTGAGGATGAGCGACAGCTTGGAGATGGCTTTTGAGGCTTATGATACTGTGCGAATAAAGAAGTTGATAAGGCGTGCTAACTTAGTGAATGACAATGCAATAGCAAGGCTGAAAAAAGTAGAGCCCATAACGAGCGACAGCAATTTGTATAAAAATACTATGAAGTTTTTGCGTGTGTTTAGAAGTGTTTTGCGGAATGAATACAGTGAGAAGTTGTATTTATATTGTATTCCAAATGAAAATTTCACGTTGCAAAATCAGCAGGAGGTGGTTCGCTTGGATGCCTCGAAGCGGGAGAAGTTGATTTTGGCTTCAAGGAAGTTGGAAGATGCTGAATTGGAATTTGCCGAAAGGTATAATCTGGAAATTGTGGATTAGTTATTCCGCTATTAATTTTTTGATAATGGTTTCGATTTTTTCGCCACCCCAATTAACTGCTCCTGTTTCTTTGACTATGATTTTTCCGCTTTTTGAAATTACAAAACTTACGGGTATAGCGTTTGAAAACAGCTTGTTAGGTGCAGATGTATTTGCTTTGTAGACGGGAAAAGTATATTGGCGTTTTGCCATGAAATTTTTTATAGTTGCAATATCCTCGGAGCTTATTAAGAAAAACTCGATTTGCGGATTGTCTTTAAACTTCTCCCAAAGAGCTTGGATTTCAGGCATCTCGCCCACGCAAGGCGGACACCATGTTGCCCATTGATTGATGAATATCACTTTATTTTTTGCTTTTGACAATGATTGCTGTTGATTATCAAGGTCGGTAAGCGACCAAATATAATCATTATCGTTGAGTTGTTCTTGCTCATTTTGAGGTAGTTCCGACGGGTTTATGATTGAGGCTTTTACTCGATTTATAAAACCGCCTATCATCATTCGGCTTTGCGGGATTAGCATTGCAACGAAAAATGCAACTAATAATATATCGGTAACTTTGCTTGATGTTTTTTTTGAACGCCAGTGGGCAAATATTTTTTTCTTTTTCTCTTGCATTGTTAGTTTATTTTTCCCCAATACTTTTATTTACCCAATTCCCTGAGTTTGACAAATGTATTTCCGAGCTTGCCAAGTTTTCTGTCTCGGCGTATTGGTAGTTTATTTTTGAGCCAAGGAAATCGCCTGAGCTTAAAGCCTTTACATATAAGTTATTTATATCGCCTTTTACTTTTGCATCGCCGGCTGAGCTTAATATAAATGTGGCTTGAAGGGCATTTACTTTTGCAATAAAATCGCCGGAGCTTAGTAAGTTTGATGTCAGGTTTTCGGTTTCAATGTCGCCTTGATAGTTGCCGGAGCTTTGTAAGTTGATTTTTAATGATTTTGATTTGCAATCGCCTTCAATATCACCCGATGATAAACTTGATATGTCAAGGTTTTCGGCTGAGAGTGTTCCGCTCCATTTTATATCGCCCGACGATAAGGTCATAAGGGTTAAGTTTTTGACAGTCATATCTTCCTCCCATTCCACATTGCCCGACGACAGCGTTTTGATGCTTTGCAAGTCTTTTACATTCACTACTATTTTTATGTTGCCGACAAATTCTTTTTTGTTTATAGAAATGTTCTTTTTATTGATAGAGATGTTTTTGTGCTTACTGCCTGTCAATCTGCCCAATTCGTTCCAGTTGAATAATATTTTTAGTTCCTTGTTGTCGTTTTGAAGCAATATTGAAGAGTGTAGTCTTTCGTCGCAAGTGATTGTTATGCCTTCCTGCGAACTTTGTTTCAATTCGATATCCAAAGGGGCAATCAAAGAAATTGAATTGTAGTTGGTTAGAGGGTAATTTTTTGTCGTGATTTTTTGTCCAAATAAAATACCTGTACATAAGGTCAGTACAAAGAATAAAACTGTTTTTTTCATAGCATTAATTTTAGTATATATTCACTTCAAGTTTTTTTTCTTTTTCAATATTGCCAACATTGTCTTCGGCATAAAACCTCAGATTGTATGTGCCTGCCTTGTCAAATTTCAACTCGGCGGTATAGGGTTTATAGTCTTCGCCGTCTATGGAATAGTAGATGTTTTTTACGCCTGATATATAGTCTATTGATAGTATTTGCACCACCAATCCGCTTTTGTAATAGGGTTTGCCTTTTTGATATTTTACTTTTGCATGTTTAAGTTTAAATCGCGTGCGTGGCGACATGCCGTCTGACATGGAAGGGTAAACCAATTTATTAATGTACTTATAGCGTGAATCGGTTTTTATTTTCACGGGATAATTTACAAAAATCGTGTTTTTGCCTTTGGTGTCGAAGTAAAAAGGATTGGTGTATTTATCGTTTTGCACACCTTTTAACTGCACGGCTTCTGCATTCAAATCATCGGAAGATGACAAGTATAAGTACAGCGGAAGTTTCTTATTTACAAACAGATGATTGTCTTTTGAAGTTATGCTGTCTTGCTGTGCATAGGCATTAATGCTGACTATCAACAAGAGTATATTTATAAGGTAACGCATTTGATTTTGTTTGTCGGTTTTATTTAAAAACTCTTTTAAACCACATGTTGAATAGGTATACTTGGCGAGATGACCAACTGTTGAACGGGATGTTAAATCCGGTGGATACAAACAGGTTGCCGCCACCAAAACTTTCATAAGGTTTCACGGGCATTTTATTTCCGTATAAGAATTGGCTGTAATCTTTGTTTAGAAATCCGCCAAACATATAGCTCACTTCGAGATTGAAGAACAGGTAGTTGAAGCCTGTCATAACTCCAAAATTTTGTTTGGCAAGCATGTCTTTGCCTAAGTCTTGGGTGGTGCTTTTGCTTGTCCAATTTACCTCTTCTTTTAAGTTGTGTATAAGGTTGTATTGGTATCTGAAACCTAAGTAGAAGTAATTTTGTTTGTCGTAGTATCTTTTTCCGAGTTTTATGTATACCGGAGCTGATATTGCCGATACGCTATGTTTTTGAATTAGAGAGTATTTATCGTCTTGGGATTGGAAGCGTACTCCCATTCCGTAGTTGGTAAATTCTGCTCCCAGTACAAGCCCTACATTTTCATTTCGGAAGTCGTAGTTGTATATAACTCCGGCGTAGTATCCGGGTACATAGTCAAAGTATGATGGTGAGCTTTCCATTTTCATTGAGCCACCCGGAGTTTCTAAAAACCTGTAATCGAATTTTCCGGGTTGTTTAGTGAATAGTCCGTGTGTTACTCCGGCTTTCAGCGAGAAGTATTTGAACTCTGATTTTCCTTGTGCAAAAACACTTATGCTTATTGCAATGCTAACGATTGTTAATATTATTTTTTTCATATTTTATTTATAGCTTATGTTGTTTTTTTATGGACGGTATTGATAAAAATCTTTCTGGAAGTTTTTTTCGCCGGGTTCGTCGGTTTTGTCGCTTACTCCTATTCCTACATATCCGCGATAGTCGTCTTCTCCATATTTTACACCTTGTCCTATGGCAAATTTACGCGGAACTCCAAGGAATTGGGCTATTTTTTCCCAGCGGTTTATGAATGGGTTGTATCGCCAAAAGTCGTTTACTAATCCGTTGTCGGTTTCGCCTGTTCCCACATATCCAAATTCTTCTATTGTTAAACCGCAAGCAAATGCTCTTGCATCTCCGGGCATGCTTGTTTTTCTCACCCATGCTCCTTTGCCGTTAGGGTCTGTTTTGCGGTACATCCAAAGGTCGTTATATCTTTTTCCGCCTCCCTGTCCTTCTACATAATCCATTCCACCACAGATAAATGCCGAGTTTTTTATGGTGAAAGATGATGCACCGGTTCTGTCGCCCCCTTTAAATCTTGCTACTTCTCGCCATGTTCCATAGGGGCTTTGGGCGTTTGATTTTGTTGGGTCTAATTCATAAAGGTCGTCTAAAACTATGCCTTGTTTGGTATCGCCTAACCCTACATATCCTCTGTTGTTTATGGTAAATGCTATTGCGTTTCGTCTCGGGAGTCCCGGAAATTCTGATTTTCCACCTTTCATTTTAACCCAGGTTTTGTTGTTGGGTTTATCTAATGTAAGTCTATAGAAATCTTTTAAATATTCTATTTTACCTTTATCATTAACTCTGTATCCTCCTCCCACATACAGGTAGTCGCTCCATACTCCTATGTTTACTTTTACATGTTCTATAACGAATGCCACACAGCCTGATGCGTTGGTAGGATAGTCGATAAATTTAGTCCACTCACCTGTTATGGGCGAGTATTTTAGAATTTCTTTATCAACTCCAAATTTATCGCGAGTTACACCTACATATATTTCGTCTTTGTATGCAAATGATATACCGCCTTCGCCACTCGTGTTGGGATATTCATACATCTCTTCCCAAATGTCTTTTGGAGCTTCGGTTATTACGATTGTTTCTTTGGGGTTAAAAGCTGTGTCTTTATAAGTTACCACTCCGTTTTTTATGCTTCCCGTTATTACATAAGAGCTTGTATAATAAGATGTTTCTGGTTGCAGATTTGCCATTACACTAAAAAACCTGTCGCCTGCTTTTAGCTTGGCATATGCTTCGGGAACAGGGTTTCCGTCTTTGTCTAATTTGCCCTCAAAGTTGAATGTTGCGGTTGAGTCGGTAATTCTAATTTTTTCATTTGTAGACCATGCGTGTCCGTATATCAATATACTGTCTTTAGGATCTACGTATGTTATTTTTTCTTCTATTTTGGCGTATACGTCTCGTACGGCAATCAATGTGTCAGGCTTTCCGCTGATATATTTCACGGCACTTGCATGTGTTTCATATGAACCTTTGTCGTATTCACGCACAAAAGAGTAACCTTTTTCATCGTATTTGCATGCTATTGTGAAAATGATGAGTAGTAGTAAAGTTGTTATTTTTATGTGCTTCATGGGTGATTTTATTACGATTTTATTTTTGTATAGTTTTAACTTCTTTGTCGTTTATGAAAAACGATTTTTATATTATTTTATTTTGAATGTTTATATTTTTCTTAATTGTTTTTTGTTGATATTTTTAAGTTTAGCTCAAAGCTACAAAATTATAAATTAATTTTAGTAATTTTGCAAAAATTTCATTTTAAATGTATTTAATAATAGACATAGGTAATTCATTTACAAAAATTGCGACTTTCAAGAATAATGTATTGTTGGAACATAAAAAAATATCTAACAATGATTTTTCTCTTATTCAAGATTACTTTAATGTCTTAGAAAAAAAAGCTGATTTATATGTTGCCTGTATAATTTCTTCGGTTAAAGCTGATGTTTTTAATTTCATAGAAAAAATATTATTTGATACACCTTATATATTATTATTAGACAATAATACACCTATACCTATTAATAACAATTATCAAACCAAACTCACTCTGGGAGTAGACAGATTGGCGGCGGCAGTGGGTGCAAATAATATATTCCCTAATAATAACGTTATGGTAGTTGATGTGGGTACGGCTATGACAATTGATTTTGTGTCAGCTGATAACAGCTACCAAGGAGGCATAATATCACCCGGATTAGCAATGCGATTTAAGGCTCTTAATAAATTTACAAATAAATTGCCTCTTGAAAAAGAAAATTTTTCAGACAATAATTTAAAGGGGCTTAACACATCACAAGCCATAAGGTATGGTGTGCAAAACAGTATGATTTTTGAGATACAGCAATACATCAACAATTACGGCAAAATATACGGCAACCTAAAAGTGGTGCTTACCGGTGGCGATACATTTTTCTTTGAAAACACACTAAAAAAAAAGATATTTGCAGACAAAAATTTAGTTCTGCACGGATTAAACAGAATTTTAGACTACAATTATGCTGAAAAAGATTAACATAATAATCATAACCATACTATCATCAATCACAACATTATCTGCACAGATAACAACCGGCTCGCCGTTTTCCGCCTACGGATACGGAATCATCGAAAACGCCGCATCAGGCACTACGATGGGAATGGGAGGTGCTTCAACAGGCATCAGATTTCCCAAGGAGATTAACACCGTGAACCCCGCCGCATACTCCGCAATGCCAATCCAGACGTTTCTGTTTAACGCAGGGCTGAGAACCAAGCGAGTGAAATACACCGATGATTTTAATTCAGCAGTGAAATATGACAATGCTTTCACGGGCATAAACGCCGCTTTCAGCATCAACAATTTTTTGGCGGCAGGTTTCGGAGCAATGCCATACAGCAGTGTGGGCTACAAGGTTTTTCTGGAAGATGAATTAAACACTTCAAACACAAGCTATAACACTAAAACAAATTACTATGGCGAAGGCGGACTAAACAAAATATACTTTGCCACATCGGCAAAATACAAAGGCTTTGCTTTGGGAGTGAATTTATCATACCTCTTCGGCAATATGAAATCGCATACCGAATCATCGTTATCGCAAAGCAAAAACGCAAGCTACATGCTGAATACCAACAAAGTAAACATAAAAACAATACTCATAACCTACGGCTTGCAATATTACTACGAGTTTGCAAAATACAACAAACTAACTTTGGGAATAACCTACAATCACAAAAAAACTTTCGACAGCAAACTGCAAAAATTCTCAAAAATAGTTTTCACAAGCAAAGACAATTCGATAACCGACACAATTCAAAACGACACTACCCCAAACATAAAAAGCCAACTGCCTCAAAGCCTCTCATTTGGAGCATCATACCACACCAAACACTGGCTCTATGCCATCGATTACTCAACGAGTATGTGGAAAAACATCGAGACACCCGCAGGCACTTCCTCCAAGCTCATCAACAGCTACCGAATAGCGGGAGGCGTGGAATACACTCCGTCGCCACTGCCCGAAAACTACGCTCAGGCAATAAAATATCGGCTCGGAATGTATTATAATAAAAATTATTTCAACATAAATAACAATCCCGTAAACACATACGCCGTAACATTCGGCATAGGTTTGCCTGCCGTAAAGTCCAGAACCACAATAAATTTGGCTATTGAAATAGGAAATCAAGGTTCTTTAAAAGAGAACAAACTAAAAGAGGCATTCATAGGGCTGAACGTAAGCCTAAACATGTCGGAAATATGGTTTATACAACAAAAATTCCAATAAAAAATTATTTTTTCAAAAAAAAATATCATATTTAGCCCCCAAAAAAACAGAACAATTTAATATAATAACACGAAAATTAAGATTATGAAAAAACTGACAATTATCGTTATCTCAATCGTAATGAGTCTGCAAATGACCAAAGCACAAGATGCTGAATCTCTATTCAAAACAGCATTTCCGGAACTTACCGACTTCAACTACTCGCAAGACAACGAACTAACCAAAGCCCAAATAGCACAATATCGCAGTTTCTACGATAGACTAAAAACAACCAACAAACAACTAAATGCCTTTGCAAAAGGTGGCGGAACAGAAGAAAATATGACTATCTTTTCTTTCAAAGAGCTTAAAAAAATTGAAAAAGAAAACCAAGTTCCAAAACTGCAAGAGCTTACGAATCAAAACCTTGAAAACATAAAAAAATATCTTGCCACCAAAACAAAATACGGTGCCGACAGTTTAGAGTGTTTAGGACAACTCTCAATCCTAAAACAAAGCACCAAGAAAAAAGATTACAAAATAGCTTTCAATGCTTGGAAAATATTATTCAACTACTATCCCTTAGCTTCGAAAAACATATATCTATCAGGCAAATCAGTATTAACAAGCAAAATAAAAACCTGCCTAAAAGAAGCTAAGAAACTTCAAAAAGAAGGTAAGAAAATAATAAAAGATGCCGAGCCTTTGAAAGGCAAAGACGTAGCAAAATACAATGCCGAAATCGATAAAGCAAATCAAAAATTTGCCGAAATAAAACCCGTAATGGCAATCAAAGACCAATGGGTAGACACCTTAATGATGATGTATGACAAAAAAATAAAATACTTCGGCGAAAGCAAACAATACGGCGAAGGATACATAATAGGCGAAAAAGGTATCGCACTATTCAAATATCAAAAAGGCTCAAAACTAAAAGAGGCATATGAATTGCTAAAAGAATCAGCCAAACTACAAGAAAATTACCCTTCGATAACCGAACTTCAATACTACTTCTTTGCCGCCGATGCCCTATATGCAAAACAAGGATTAGAAGCCGACCAAGTTGTTGAAGACTACGGCTTTTGCCAAGATATTATCGCAAAATACATCGAAAAAATAGAAGGTCATGCCCTTAAAAAACCAAGCAAAAAAGCAAAATTCGACAAGCAAATAAAAAACTCACAAAAAGTTGCCGACAACATAACAACCAAATTTACAAAAGGCGAATATGCAAGATGCGATGTATTAGTACCAACTTTCAGTGCTAAATTTGAGGAAAATAAAAACGACATTCAATGGCTCAAAAAAACCGTAGCAATCCTCATAGGCAGAAAAGGCGAAGACTCAAAAATATGCCTTGAATCTAAACTCTTTGAAGACCTTATAATACAGCTCTATACATTAGAACCTTCGGCAAAATCGGCAAAATTCTTAGCCGAGTTCAACCTCAAAAAAGCAACTCCAAACTACGACGAAGCCGCCAGATATTACGAAGAAGCATACAAACTCGAAACCGACAGCACCCTAAAAGCCGACTACTATTACAGTGCCGCAATCGTAGCAAGCGAACAAGGACAACTAAGCAAAGTTAGAACTCTGGCACAGAAAGCATTAGACCTAAATCCCAACTTGGGCAAAGCCTATATCTTAATCGGCAAACAATACGTGAAAAGCGTAGGCTCGTGTGGCGAAGATAACTTTGAAAAATCAATGGTATACTGGCTCGCCGCCGACATGATGCTAAAAGCCAAAAAAGTTGACCCTGAACTCTCTGCGGAAGCCAACAAATTAATAGCGGCTTACAGCAAAAAATTCCCACGCAAAGAAGAGGCGTTCATGAGAAGTATAAAACCGGGCAACAGCATAACAATCGGTTGCTGGATACAACGAACAACTACTGCAAGATTTATTCAATAAATCCAACGAAATTTTATACCCCTCTTATAAACTCATAACAATATTAATCCTTGTCAAAGTCAAAAAGTGCTTTGGCAAGGTGTATTGTTAGAGGGAGACCGAAATCGGAAGTTACGGTATATAAAGAGCCTTTCATTTTATTAATACAGGATATTGAAAAACTAAACCTAAGCCAAATAAATCATATACAATGGATTACAATACTACAAGAAATAAACTTAAAATGCCGGAATACGGCAGACACATTCAAAAAATGGTGGAGATGCTCACTCAAATGACCGAAGAGCAGGAGAAAGAAAAATACATCGAAAGCATTATAAAAACAATCGAAATACTTAATCCGGAAGTGAAGGATGAGAAAGATTATCAAAAAAAAATACGCGAACACCTTTATATTATGTCAGATTTTAAATTAGACATAAAACATAAGGACGGTTCGGAAATTTCAAAAGAAAAAATAATATCAAAACCTGCCAGAATACAATATCCCAACCGAAAAATAAAACATAAACACTACGGAAACTCAATACAAGAAGTATTAAAATATGCAGAACAAATGGAAGACGGCGAACAAAAAGACACCCTTATTGCTCTCACTGCCAACCACATGAAAAAGACAAGCATAATTTGGAGCAACAAAAATAATGTAACTGACCAAGAGGTATTTAGAGACCTTGAAAACATCAGCGACAAAAAAGTAAAAGTAACTCAAAACATAAAACTAAGCAGTAAAGATAAATTTCCGATAGGCAACTTCTCAAAAAAACAAAAAAGGAAAAAAAACAAAAAAAAATAAAACAACAATGAGTTCATTTCAAGTAACAGGAGGACTAAAACTAAATGGCGAAATAACACCACAAGGTGCTAAAAATGAGACACTTCAAATACTATGTGCAACACTCCTAACATCTCAAAAAGTCAGAATAAAAAACATTCCCGACATTAAAGATGTAAACAACCTCATAGACCTGCTAAAACAAATAAACGTAGACATTACCAAACACTCCAACGACGAATACACTTTCCAAGCCAAAGACATAAACACGGCATACATCAAAACCGAAAAATTTACCCAAAAAGCCGCACGCCTGCGAGGCTCTATCATGGTACTCGGGCCCTTGCTCGCTCGCTTCGGCAAAGCATTCATACCAATACCCGGTGGCGACAAAATCGGTCGCAGAAGACTCGACACCCATTTCTTAGGCTTCAAAAAATTAGGGGCATCGCTGGAATACAACTCAAAAACCTCTTGCTACTCACTCGCTGTAAACGGCAAGTTAAAAGGCTGTTACATGCTTCTTGACGAAGCCTCAATTACCGGTACCGCAAACATAATAATGGCTGCCGTATTAGCCCAAGGCACAACAACAATCTACAACGCCGCCTGCGAGCCATACATACAGCAACTCTGCAAAATGCTAAACCGCATGGGTGCAAAAATCAGCGGAATAGGCTCAAACCTGCTAACCATTATCGGCGTGGCAACCCTCAACGGCACGGAGCATACCATAATGCCCGACATGATAGAAATCGGCAGTCTGATAGGACTTGCTGCCATGACCGAATCCGACATAACAATAAAAAATGCCAACTGCAAAGACCTCGGAATAATACCCGAAACATTCCAAAAACTCGGCATAAAACTATCGCAAATCAACAACGATATACACATCCCATCGCAAAAAAATTACGAGATACAAAAATTCATCGACGGCTCTATAATGACAATCGCCGATGCCCCTTGGCCGGGTCTCACGCCCGACCTTATAAGCGTGATATTAGTTACTGCTACTCAGGCAAAAGGAAGCATTTTGATACATCAAAAAATGTTTGAAAGTCGCCTGTTTTTCGTAGATAAATTAATAGACATGGGAGCAACAATCATACTCTGCGACCCGCATCGAGCAACCGTAATCGGGCATAACAAAGAGACTCGCCTGCGAGCCACACAAATGACTTCGCCCGACATAAGGGCAGGCATCGCCCTGCTCATAGCCGCAATGACGGCGGAGGGAACAAGCATAATTCACAATATCGAACAAATCGACCGCGGTTATCAAAACATCGACCAACGGCTAAACGCAATAGGTGCTGATATAAAAAGGATTTAAAAAATTTTTATGACTTTTTGTCAAACCAACTGCCAAAAACAAACAATCAATGACATTAAAACAGACAAAAAAACATAAATAAAAAACGGCAAATAATTTGATATAATAAAGAACAACAAAACTCAAAGAAATAACAAATGAAAACAAAAAATCAAAATAATAAGGCTTCCGAACAAAAAAACCAAGCCAAAGAAAACCTAAGCAAAGAAAAAAACACAAACCAAGAACAAACCAAACAACAAGACCCAAAAGAAGAAAAAGAAAAACAGGATAAGCAACCCACTATTGAAGAAAAATACGAAAAACTAAACGACAAACATCTACGCCTGATAGCCGAATACGACAATTACAGAAAGAGAACTCTGAAAGAAAAAATGGAGCTGATAAAAACTGCCGGGCAAGACATCTTGATAAACTTTCTGCCCATAATCGACAATATTGAGCGTGCAAAAAAATCAGTACAAGAAAGCTCCGACATCAACGCCGTGAAAGACGGTATTGAAATCATATACAAGAACTTAATTGACTTCGTGAACACCAAAGGCGTAAAAGAAATAGAGGCAATAAACGAAACTTTTAACTCCGACCTACACGAGGCAGTAACCAAAATACCTGCTCCAACCAAAGACCAAAAAGGGAAAGTAATAGACGTAATTGAGAAAGGTTATAAATTAAACGATAAAATAATACGTTACGCAAAAGTTGTAGTAGGCGAATAAAAAAAACAAAAATGGCAAAAAGAGATTATTACGAAATATTAGGAGTGGCAAAAACTGCCGACAAAAACGAAATAAAAAAAGCATACCGAAAAATAGCACTTAAATACCACCCCGACAGAAACCCCGACAACAAACAAGCCGAAGAGAAATTCAAAGAAGCCGCTGAGGCATACGAAGTTCTGTCGAACCCCGACAAGAGAAAACGATACGACCAATTCGGACACGCAGGCGTTGGCGGAAACAGCGGATTTGGCGGTGCAGGCGGTATGAGAATGGAAGACATATTCAGCAACTTCGGCGACATATTCGAAGGCTTCGGCTTTGGCGGAGGATTCGGCGGTGGCGGAAGAGCAAGAGCCTATCGCAACAAAGGCAGCAACCTGAGAGTAAAAGTGAAACTCACGCTCAACGAAATAATGACCGGCGTAGACAAAAAAATAAAGCTAAAAAAATACGTAAAATGTAAAAAATGCGACGGCACAGGTGCAAAAAGCAGTAGCGGATTTCAAACATGCTCAACATGTAACGGAACAGGTCAAACCGTAAGAATACAAAACACCCTACTCGGTCAAATGCAAACCGCCACAACATGCCACTCCTGCGGCGGCGAAGGCAAAATAATAAAAGAAAAATGCTCTCACTGCTACGGCGAAGGCATCACAAAAGGCGAAGAAATCATAACCGTAAACATACCCGCCGGCGTATCGGAAGGCATGCAAATGAAACTCTCCGAAAAAGGCAACGCCGCCAGACGCGGAGGCATAAACGGCGACCTATATATCATCTTCCAAGAGGTGGAACACCCCTCCCTCATCCGCAACGAGGACGACCTTATATATGACATGTTCATAACATTCACCGATGCCGTATTCGGCACATCAGTGGAGATACCAACCGTAGACAGCAAGGTAAAAATCAAAATTGCCCCCGGAACGCAATCGGGTAAGATACTGCGTCTCAGAGGGAAAGGACTACCCTCACACGGAAGCTACGGCAAAGGTGACCTACTTGTAAAAGTAAACATCTGGACACCTCAAACTTTAAGCAAAGAAGAGCGACAACTACTCGAAAAGCTAAAAGACTCCCCCAACATGAAGCCCGGCAACGAGAAACACGAAAAAAGTTTCTTCGACCGAGTAAAGGATATGTTTTGAAATAAAGTAGATAAAGCCAAAGATGCTTTGAAGGATTTTTGAGGTGAGAGGGTCTGAGGAGGGGGATAAAAGATAAGAGATAAGTAATATTAAGCAACAATAAGTATGAGCGAAGATTTTGACCCAAGAACTTTTGGCTTTAAAAATAATCGACAACTATTTAAAAGTTTAAATAATGATTTTGAATTAATTTATCATAAAGATGGTAGCACTATTTCAATAAAAGAAAAAAAATAGAATAATATTAACCTAAATGTAATATTTGAATAAATAAGATAATTTAAGTATCTTTGTTTAAAATAAGTTACCACCATGGATTTACAAACAAGAAAAATAGAATTTATTCAAGCGTTTTTACAGTTACAAAATGAAGAAACTATTTCTCGCTTTGAACAATTATTAAAAGATACAAATGAAGGTTTTAGACCTATGACATTAAATGAATTAAACTCTCGTATTGATAAGTCAGAAAATGACTTTAATAACAATCAATTTAAAACAACCGAAGAAATTCTTGCTAAATATTAGATTTTGAAATACACAGTTATTTGGTCTTCATTTTCAGAAAAGTTAATAGATAATATATTTAACTACTACCAACAAAAAACAAAAAGTTATAATATAGCCAAAAGTGTAATAAAAAAAATACTTAAAGCTCCTGACTGTTTAATGAACAACCCTAAAATTGGACAAAAAGAACCCTTACTTGAAAACAGAAATATAGAATATCGCTATATAATTGCCTCAAATTATAAACTTATTTATTATATAGATGATACTGCAAATACAATTAATATAGTAGATGTTTTTGATACCAGGCAAAACCCTACAAAGATGTATGATAAAAGCAGAAATTAGCCCCCCACACAAGAAGCAACCTCCCTGTAAAAATCTTTGGTAGCCTCATAAATATCATTGCCAAAATTATTGTTATGCCATAAAAGCACGAAAGTACCGTCATACTTTTTGATTTTTTCGGCAAGACGTTCTATTTCTTTGCGGGCATCTTGCTTGTTGGGGTAGACCTCCACCAAAGCCACGTCCATCACTATCAAAGGCTGTTCTCGGAGAGGCAACTCCTGCCTCGCCAAAACATCAAACACAGGGAAGCTCTTGCACGTCCCTGCCCTAAAACCGAGGCGATGCCTAAACGCCAATGAACTATCAGTTTTCATGCCGGCATGCACCCAAGATTGCCACGTATGAGGCACGGCAAATCGCAAAAAATGCTGTCGCCCCCACTCTATCATATCCGGAAAAACCTCTTTGATGCGTTGTTTCTCTCGAAGCAGTTGCCCCTCTTTCTCAAACGACAAATACGAACCGTGCAAACCCACATAATGCCCTCGTGCATTGATATTTGCAATTATTTTCCTCGTTCTTTCATCATCTATTCTATAAGCAAAATCAGGCTCACCCTGCTCCGCCGCAATGAAATAAAAGTGCGATTTCACATTGCAACTTTCCGAAATATCCATCAAAAAATCATAATTATCATAAATATCTCTCTGCCCCCCAAATTTCAACGCAAAATAAGACTGCCAAGTCTTGTAAAGCGAACTCAAACTACGCCGTTTTATGATGTCGCCCGCCGAAAGTCGAAGCAATTTTCGGAAATTTTTATGATAGTACAACAAATCAACATCATGCGTGAAAATCGCCTTATATTTATGCTTTTTAAATTTGGGAATGCCCGAATTTTGTAAAATATTTTTCAAAAACAAGGCATATTCATCTACCAAATTTCTGTCAAATAAATTATGCTTCACGACATACATTGCATTTTCATCAACCCTGCCATGCCTGTCTTTTTTCTCTATCAAAAGCTCCTCCCAACGTGAAAGCATGAAAAATACGGAGGCAAAAATATCTATTCCACAATCAATTTGCTTGTCGGTTTCAATGCAAAAATCATCACCATATATTATGGGCAAATCACTTTCAGGGGTATATTTATTTTTCAAAAACTTGGGTGATGCGGGCAAATTCTCCTTAGCTATATATCTGTCTGACAAAGTATTAGCAAAGAAAGCATCTTTAAATATTATTTTTTCACCCTCTTGCGTTTCAATAATATATTGAGGCTTCTTATGGATTTGCAAACTGTAATTTATGCCCAATATTTCTTTAAACAAAAAATCAGCGACGTAAATTTTCTCAGGTTCAAATCCTACGGGAATCGATAATTGCATATAGATTTTATAAGGTAAATATCCCAATTTTTAGCTATTGTATAATAGCTATATTGTTCGTTTATTTGCAGTGTTAAAACATTGATGAGTATAAGTATAATTATATACTAAGTTTTACAGCCCTAATTTTAGTTTTTGTTTTCCGTTGCAGATAATTTTTTATCTGCAATGGTTTTTTTATGCCTCAGCGCAAATTGAATATATAAAATGTGGCAATCAATGAAGCATATTGTTCAAAGATTGCCACAAAGTTAAGAAAATTTTGTTTACTTGTTTAATCTATCTTTAATATATTCCAACGATTGCTTAATATCCTTAGCCTCAATGTTTATCAAAGTATCTATTTTTTGATTTTCATCTTAAAAAAATACTCCCGAGCTTTTTATAAGCCCCTTTTTATGAATAATTTGCTTTTTATCAAAACTAACATTTTGAGCAGATAAAAAAGGACGAATATCTAACGTACCGCCGTTGCCTGTAAATATAAATTGTATAACTTCTTGGTTTAGATAAGCTTGTGAAAACTTTGAAAAAATTTGATTACAAGAACTACACCCAACATTACTAACAATGATAACAGCCTGTATATCAGGCTTTATTTCAATATTTTGCTCCGAAGCATAACTAAACAATTTATCACTTTCTGTTTGCTTTTGGCAACTAATAAAAAATAACAAACCTACACAAAATATATATTTATTTAATAAACTCATAATATTCTAATTTTATTTGTTTATCATTATTCGGGTCTTCCACTCTAAGAAAAACACCCTTATCAGACCATAATCTCGGAGAGGAAAGCAGTAATTTGCTTTCAGCTATTTTG
>PDWI01003762.1_pt1 | contig 21089 bp, 17 predicted proteins | sample 1430891 | NCBI WGS metagenome assembly PDWI01 (sample SAMN01162508, study PRJNA174530) | Oral metagenome, whole genome shotgun sequencing project. | biome: Marine environment; feature: Marine mammal; material: Swab sample of the gingival sulcus; isolation source: swab sample of gingival sulcus... | reverse complement strand
TTAAGGATGGTATGACTGTAATGATTGGAGGTTTTATTGGGCACGGTATTCCTGAAAGGGTTATTGATCAAATCGTTGAGAGTGGCGTAAAAAACCTGACTTTAATTGCTAATGATGCGGGATTTCCGGACAGAGGATGTGGGAAATTGGTCGCTTTGGGGCGGGTTAAAAAAATCATTGCCTCACATATAGGAACTAATCCTATCGCTGGTGATAAGATGAATAATGGTGAGATAGAAATTGAATTCAGCCCACAAGGAACATTGATAGAACGTATACGTGCAGGTGGTGCAGGTCTTGGGGGTGTTTTGACAGCTGTAGGTCTGGGAACAGTTGTTGAAGAGGGGAAAGAAATCATCAATGTTGACGGTAAAGATTATCTGTTGGAAAAACCTTTACGTGCAGATGTAGCACTTATTTATGCGTCTGTAGGTGATGAGATTGGTAATTTGATTTATAAAGGAACCATGCAAAATTTCAATCCGGTCATAGCAATGGCGGCAGATACAGTGATTGCGGAGGTGGAAGACATAAAACCTAAAGGTTCTTTAAGCCCGGAAACTATTCATACGCCAAATATTTTTGTAGATTATATTGTTAATTAAATGACATAAAAACCAATAAATCCAAAATGCGACGCCAAATGAGTTTGCTTAAAGCATGCTGTTGAGGACAATTGAATTAAACTGAATGTTTCCGGCGATGTTGTTGCAAAATTGTCTGATTATTATGATAGTGGTAAAGATAGATGTAACAAAATATTCGTTCCGTTCGCATGCGGTGACAGCTCAGGATTTACAAACTTTAATCGATTAAAACATTAAAATTATCATGGATAAACAACAAATTAGAGAAATTATAGCAAAACGGGTAGCCAAAGAGTTAAAAGATGGCGATGTAGTCAATCTGGGGATTGGGTTGCCAACCTTAATTCCTAATTATTTATCTCATGATATTGAAGTCATCTTACAGTCAGAAAACGGAATAATAGGTATGGGTAAGACTCCCGAAAAAGGTCAGGAAGATCCTTATTATACCAATGCCGGATCTCAAGCAGTTTTACCCAATGAAGGTGCAGCAGTTTTTGATACGGCAACCTCTTTTGCTATCATTAGAGGCGGACATGTGGATGTAAGTGTACTGGGAGCGCTTCAGGTGGATGAAGCCGGCGACCTGGCTAATTGGAATATTCCCGGAAAAATGGTACCCGGTATGGGGGGCGCTATGGATTTATTGATGGGGACACGGCGTATAATTCTTGCTATGGAACATACGGCCAAAGGTAACCCTAAAATCATGAAAAAATGTACTTTGCCACTAACGGCCAAAGGTCAGGTTAATATGATTGTCACAGAGATGTGTGTCATTCAGGTTACTGAAAGTGGATTGGTGGTGACAGAAATTAATCCGAAATTTACTAAAGAAGATATAGAAGCAGTAACAGAGGCTACTCTGCATTATAGTGATGATTTAAAAGCCATGCCGGTAGATTAATCACCTTTCTCAAACGGTTTAGTTCAGGTGTTTTAAAAATCAAAGGCTAATTTAGAATCATTCTTCACATTTTCTTGACATTAAAGTCGTAAAAAACTGTAACTTTGCAAGCTGTTTTGGTTGATGGAAGCTTTATGAGTTTACCATTAGCTACAGAGTGATTATTGAAAAACATATAAAAAACAATCAGATGAGTAAATTTCCAAAATTAATTCTGGATGGTAATGAGGCAGTATCCAGAGTAGCACACAAGACCAATGAAGTTTGTGCTATCTACCCCATTACACCATCATCACCCATGGGTGAACATGCTGACGCATTCAGCGCCAAAGGTATGACTAATATCTATGGTGATGTGCCTCGTATTATAGAAATGCAAAGTGAAGGCGGTGCATCAGGTGCTGTTCACGGTAGTTTACAAGGTGGGGCATTGACCACTACATTTACAGCTTCTCAAGGGTTGCTGTTGATGATTCCTAATATGTATAAGATTGCTGGTGAGTTATTACCTACAGTATTCCATATCGCTGCGCGTACGATTGCAACACATGCGTTATCAATCTTTGGTGACCATTCAGATGTGATGGCGACCAGACAAACCGGTTGGGGAATGCTCTTTGGTGGTTCAGTTCAGGAGGCACAAGACTTTGCATTGATTGCCCAATCTGCGACTTTAAAATCCCGCGTTCCGTTTTTGAATATTTTTGATGGTTTCAGAACTTCTCACGAAATTCAAAAAATAGACGGTTTAACCGATGATATCATAGAGGCTATGATGCCTAAGGATAAAGTAATGGAATTCAAAAACCGCGCGCTTAATCCTAAAAACCCTGTCATCAGAGGATCATCTCAAAACCCTGATGTATTCTTCCAGGCTCGTGAAGCAGCTAACAAATACTATGATGCTGTTCCCGGTATCGTTGAAGAAACTATGGAAGAATTTTACAAATTGACCGGTCGTAAATACGAGTTGTTTGACTATATAGGACATCCGGAAGCCGAAAAAGTGATTATAGTCATGGGTTCAGGTGAAGGTCCTATCAGAGAGGCCGTAGAGACAATGATGGATAATGGTGAGAAAGTAGGGGCATTGATTGTACGTCTTTACAGACCATTCAAAATTGATTACTTCATCAAAAAATTACCTGAAACTGTTAAGAAAATAGCAGTTCTTGACCGTACTAAAGAAAGTGGTAGTATAGGAGAGCCATTATACCTTGATGTTGTCACTGCATTTGTAGAAAGCGGTAAGGAAATGCCGAAAATCGTAGGTGGACGTTATGGCTTATCATCCAAAGAGTTTACGCCTGCCATGGTGAAAGCAGTTTATGACAATCTGAATCAGGATCAACCGAAAAACCACTTCACTGTTGGTATTATCGACGACTTGACTCATACACACCTTGACGTTGGTTCATTCCAAACCAAAAAATCGACTTTCAATGCGATGTTCTATGGTTTAGGTTCTGATGGCACGGTAAGTGCTAACAAAAACTCTATCAAGATTATTGGTGATACAACCGATGGTTATGCACAGGGTTATTTCGTATACGACTCTAATAAAGCCGGTTCGCAAACTGTTTCTCACTTGAGATTCGGACCGGATCCTATATATTCTACTTATTTGATTAATGCTGCCAATTTTGTGGCATGTCATCAATATAACTTTATAGAAAAATACGACATTCTTGAAAGAGCTAAAAAAGGTGCTACTTTCTTGCTCAATGCGCCGTTTTCTAAAGATGAAGTATGGGATAAATTACCTAAAAGAGCGCAAGAGCAAATTATAGAAAAAGAAGTGAAATTCTATGTCATTGACGCAACAAAAGTAGCTTTAGACGCTAACTTAGGACGTAGAACCAACACAATATTACAAACGTGTTTCTTTGCCATCTCAGGTATTCTGCCAAAAGAAGATGCTATCAAACGTATCAAAGAAGCGATTGTAAAATCATATTCTCACAAAGGAGACGCGATTGTTCAAATGAACTTTAATGCGGTTGATAAATCTATTGAAAACTTATTTGAAGTAGATTATCCAAAACAAGTAACCAGCGATATCGCCTTAAAACCATTTGTGGTTGATGCAGCTACCCCGTTTGTAAAAGAAGTATTGGCGATGAGTATGGCAGGAAAAGGTGATTTATTGCCTGTAAGTGTCTTCAAACCCGATGGTACTTTCCCAACAGCGACCAGCCAATATTCAAAACGGGATATTGCAGAGTTTATTCCTACATGGGATGGTGATGATTTCTGTACACAGTGTAACAAATGTACAATGATTTGTCCTCATGCGGCGATTAGAGCCAAAGTTGTGACTGAAGATAAAACACAAGATTTCCCAAGTACGCTGAAAAGTGTAGCGGCCAAAGGTCGTCCATTCGGCAAGGATGAAAAATATGTACTTCAGGTATCGCCTTATGACTGTACCGGTTGTAACCTTTGTGTAGCTGTTTGTCCGGCTGAAAGCAAAGAGGTTGAAGGTATGAAAGCCATCAATATGCATCCGAAAACAGAGGTTGAGAAAGCTGAAGTTCAAAACTGGGATCACTTTATCCAATTACCGGATTATGACCGTACATTGTTAAAAACAGACAATGTCAAAGGGTCTCAATTCTTAAGACCATTAATGGAGTTCTCAGGAGCTTGTCCGGGTTGTGGTGAAACACCTTATATCAAATTGTTAACACAATTGTACGGTGATAATATGGTTATTGCCAATGCTACCGGTTGTTCATCAATCTATGGTGGTAACTTACCTACAACACCTTATACTGTTAATAATGACGGTCGTGGACCGGCATGGGCCAACTCATTGTTTGAGGACAATGCCGAATACGGACTTGGTATCAAACTGGCTTTGAATAGTAAGCAAAACCGTGCTCAAAAACTGTTGAAAGCATTGAGAGATGACGTAGGTGCAGAATTTGCCGATAAAATCTTGATGAATGAGGAAAATGATGAAAAATCAAAACAAGAGCAATTAGCTGATATCAAAATCTTAGACGAAAAACTTAAAGGTATTGATAATGAATACGCCAAAGAATTGTTACAGATTTCTGATAACCTGAGCAGTAAGCATCTATGGATTATCGGTGGTGACGGTTGGGCTTATGATATCGGTTATGGTGGACTTGACCATGTGTTGTCTTCCGGAGAAAATGTAAATATCTTAGTTTTAGATACTGAGGTTTACTCCAATACCGGAGGTCAAACATCAAAAGCTACACCGATGGCCGCTAGTGCCAAGTTCTCTGTAGCAGGTAAAACCAGCAGTAAAAAGGATTTAGCACTACAAGCTGTGGCTTATGGTAATGTGTATGTCGCGCAAGTTGCTATGGGTGCTAAAGACATGCAAACTGTTAAAGCGATACAAGAAGCGGTTGCTTATCCGGGACCATCTATTATCATTGCCTACTCACACTGTATTGAGCATGGATATGATATGGGAGAAGGAGCGGATCACCAACAAATGGCTGTTGATACAGGATACTGGCCATTGTTCCGTTACAATCCGTTAGCAGGTCAGGGTAAAAAATTCAGATTGGATTCTAAACCACCTAAAGAAGCCGTTGTTGAATTCTTTAACTCTGAAGCGCGTTTCGCCAGAGTGAAAAAAGTAAACAAAGAATTTGCTGAAACCCTTCAACAAAAAGCGCAACAGCATGTTGATGAAGAGTGGGAGCGTTTAGAATTGTTTACTAAACTATAATTTGAAAACTCTTTTATAGATTTATAGAAAACCACCTGTCACGGGTGGTTTTTTTTATTAAATTTGGCATAATCAAAAAATATTAATCGTGAACAATAAGGTTTTAATTACCGGTGTAGCCGGATTTATAGGTTTTCATTTAGCGCGTTTATTACTTAAGCATGGTTATGAAGTTGTTGGTATTGACAATATCAATGACTATTATGATCAGGAACTTAAGCTCATAAGGTTAAGTGAGTTGGGTGTGGATAGAGGTCAAATAGTAACTAATGAACCCGTACAGGGCAAAATTGTTTTTCAAAAAACAGATTTAAGGGATATAGATGCTGTTTTTAAACTGTTTGAAACCCACAAATTTGATTATGTTGTCAATTTAGCGGCTCAAGCGGGTGTGCGATATTCCTTAAAAAATCCACAATCCTATATTGATAATAATATTACAGGTTTTCTAAACATATTGGAGGCCATCAGGCTTTATCCGGTCAAGCATCTGCTATACGCGTCTTCGAGTTCTGTTTACGGTTTGAGTGAAGCAATACCATTTTCGGTTACCTCGCACACAGATCATCCTATGGCCATGTATGCAGCCAGTAAAAAAGCCAATGAAATGATGGCTCATAGTTATGCTCATTTATTCAATATTCCTTGCACAGGTTTACGCTTCTTTACGGTCTACGGTCCTTGGGGCAGACCTGATATGGCTTTGCATATTTTTACAAAAGCTATAGTAGAAGATAAACCATTTGATGTGTATAACCACGGTGATATGAGTCGTGACTTTACCTATGTAGATGATATAGTAGAGAGTCTAAGACGTTTATTACCAAAACCACCACAACCCGGGAACCCTGATTTTAACCCCGAAAACCCGAACCCGGCTATCAGTTCTGCGCCTTACCAATTGTTTAATATTGGGAATAATAGCCCTGTAGCCCTTATGGATTTTATTAAAGCCATAGAAAAAGCTCTGGGTAAGACCGGTAAAAAGGTTATGAAACCCATACAACCGGGCGATGTACCGGCTACTTATGCCAATGTTCAAAATTTATTTGATTATATAGATTTTAAACCTTCTACAAGTATAGAAAAAGGCGTTAAAGCCTTTGTTGATAAATATTTGGAGCTGTATGTTTAAGGTGATTGTTTTCTGATATTAAGGGAGCTTTGTCATTTTAATATCTGTATTTCCAAAGATTGTATTTCAATTTTTCCTCTATACGTCTTTATTTTAGACTTAGGTTTCTTTCTTAAATTTTCATACTCAAAAAATAAATAATATTTTTCATCTTTGAGTAAATCAAAATTTAATAGTATTTTACCAATAGGAATACATATTTTTTTTACACTATCCGCTTCTATTAAAACATATTTAGGTATGTTTATCGGATCTGCCTCTGACTTTCTAGTGGGTAAAACTCTCATTCCATTAGCGTCTTTAAGATATAGTCTTGCTAATAAACCATGAGTATAAAACCAGATATCCTGTTTTGTACAATTTTTGACATTAAAGCAAACAGTATCATTATTTGAATGTCCTTTATCTATATTTATCTTTATTTCCTGTGCCATCAGCACTTGAAAACTGCAAGTAAATATTATTAAATACAGTATTTTCATAATTCAAATCTTTTAGGAATTAACTGCCAGTATCTTAACCAATCAGACTTACCTAGAACGCAAAGCATAATTTATCCTTCTACGGATCGATTGCATCGTGTGGTGGTTATATAAATCAACAATAATATTCCAAAATTAATAAATTTTCTATTAATCTATTATCTATAGCACTGATTTCCAGATTTAAGAATTTATAGTTCACCTATTTTTCTTGTCGTTTTGTTCTTTATTCTGTTTTCCCAAACGATACAATCGAGCGGTAGCAAGGTATTAATAGCTCCCATTATGGAAACTATTATTAAATAAGGTACTTACTATCCTATAAACTGTAAAAATTATTTTTTGATCACTTTATAAGAACCTTCTTCACGGGTAGTATTTACTTTAACGATATAAGTTCCTGAAGGTAAACCACTCATATTGATAGTAGTTTCAGGTGTGTTTAATACTTTCTGACCTAAAAGATTGTAAATACTTACATTGATGATGTCATTAGTGGCTTTTAAATTTAAAATATCATCTACAAGACTTGGATACATTTTAAACCCTTCAATAATGTTATCTTCAATTGAACTCATAGCTTCATCTCTCAATTCCCAGGCACAAGTAGGGAAGGATTCACCTAAGGTCGAGCTATAAGGAATCCATGATGTCACTCCGAATTCTAATATATCTTCAGGGTCTATTATTTGAACCTGAGCCGCTGAGTTTTCAGTTGTAGAGCCCATCCAACTCCATGGTTTAATATATTCTTGCTCACTAAAAGACCCCGTAGCATAAGCACTTACAGATAGCCAATAAGATCCGGCAGGCAATATGACTGCTGAGCCGCCATTGGCTTCTTTGATTTTGATTGACTTGAAGTTTACTTCACCATCATTGTTTGCTTCAAGCGTAAATAGCGATGGATCAATATTATGTAATTCGAGAACACCAGTACCGGATTGTGAAGGATTTCCGGCAGGAACACCACTGTTGTCCTCGTAAATATAAACATTTATACCTACTAAAAGAGAACTGTAATCAATGCCGTCTTCTACATAACCATAGACATCTAATTCACCTAAAGCAGTCTCTTCGGTTAATTCAAAGTTGTCAGCACTAAAAATACCTGAGTTTTCTTCAGAGGATTGTATAGACAGCGTTCCGTATTCAGCGTCTGCAGGTCTGGAAATAACAACATTTTGTGCATGTAATGCAATACTTATGATAAATGTGAGAAAGGGTAAAATAAAATTTTTCATAAATAGTAAATTTAAAAGTTTAAAGTAATGTTTTTAGGCTGCAAAAATAAATCATTTTATTGATTCCTGACCGGTTAAAACAGTTTTATTTAGATTAATTAAAAATAATTTTTTGGATTGCTTGGTTAGTCTTTAAACTTCATTTAGTAAATTGTTTTGTGTTGTTAATGAGTTAGTTATAAAAAAATATTATTTATTCCTGTAATAGAAAAATCCGGTTTGATATCAAAACAAACCGGATTTTTTTTAATGCTTATATCTATTTTGAGATTAGTATAGAAAGTCCTTGTTTTAATGTATGACGAGTCGGTTTTGCTTTTGTGCTAACTTATCGTCTACAACCCATATATAAATCTCCGGGCTTTTTTGCTAATCATATTTTTGCACAAACTCTTTCGTTTTATCTTGCAGCTCTTCTGTGTTTAATCGATAGTTAAGTGACCGTCAAATCAATAATCAAATTACCTGATTCTGAAATAACAAAATCCCTCATAAACAAGATTTTTTAATCATTATTTACTCCTTTATTGGCTCTTTTGAACAACAGAAAAACAAACAAAATATCAATAAATAGTTCATATTAATAGTCATTAAATACGATATCTACTCTGACTCTGAATTTGGGTTAAACTGAATATTGAAATACTTTAAATAATCCTCTATTGGTTTCATGCCCATTTTCTTTCTTCTTTCATTTACAGTTTCAGGATTTGCTAACTTATACAATTTGCCATTTTTTATCTGTGAACCATATATTTGAGGTTTGCCCTCATCCATTAAAATTCTATCTTTCATCAATGCATATTGCTGTTTAGATAAGTCTCCATTTTCTACGGCCTTCTCTACCAGAGGGAAGTACTTTTTTCGATACTTCTTAGTAGTATGTTGTAGCCCCAGCCATATGGCGTTCATTTGTTTTTGAGTTACCTCATTTAATGTTGGCATACCGCATTTTTCAATAATACTAATTACTAATTCTTGATTTCTGTGGTCTTCTTTAGCATATTTTATGAGGTCATTCGCTTTTCTAATCCTTTGGTCACTTTCATAAACCTCGCTCAAGATTTGTTGTTTTTTACTACAATCAACTTCAATGATATCTATTGATCCCACATAAACAAACTTATCTCTATTGATATAAAGAAATATTGATATCATTAAAATAAAAATTGCTAATACACCTAAGAATATTTTCGTTTTTTTCCTCATGACTTTATTTATTTTAACAGTAAACATTCATTTTACCGTGCAATAATAAGGGAAAAAAAATTAGAAAAGAAAGCTTTTCACATTTTTTGTTTAAACGATTTTGAGACTAAAATAACATGAGTTCGATATAAAAAAAGTAGATTTTTATTTGTAGAAAAAGCAGGAAGTACACATATTTAAAGTGTAGAAAAACAGACGTATAAATAGTTTTCCACTGTGCTTAGTCACTAAAACACGTAAAAACATGAAAAACATGCTTTACACACTTTTTGGGATGGTATCTGATGTTTTTTGATAAAGTAGTTTCTGCTAGTTGTACAATGCGTTATAAAACTTAATACTCTTTTTAGAACAGTATCGAATTATACTAGAAAAAGCTGTCTCATATAACTATTGAGACAGCTTTTTTTGAAATATTAAATTGTAGGCACGTTTAAAAGTAAGCCTAAATTTAATATGTTATCACTTATTTTTTGATTACTTTATAAGATCCTACTTCACTGGTAGTATTCACTTTAACGATATAAGTCCCTGAAGGTAAACTACTCATGTTTACAGTAGATTCAGGTGTGTTTAATACTTCTTGGCCTAAAAGATTGTAAATACTAACATTGATGATGTCATTAGTGGCTTTTAAGTTTAAAATATCTTCTACAAGGCTAGGATACATTTCAAAACCTTCAATAATGTTATCTTCAATTGAACTCATAGTTGCATCTCTCAATTCCCAAGCAAATGTAGGGAAAACCCCTGATTCTAAAAGTGAGGCAATAGTATTCCAAGACGTCAATTCTGCACCAAATAAATTTGAAGGATCAATAATTTGAGCCTGAGCCGCTGAGTTTACAGTTGTAGAGCCCACCCAATGCCATGTTTTAATATCTTGAGCGCTAAAAGTTCCCGTTACATAAGCACTTACAGATAGCCAATAAGAACCGGCTGGTAGTGTGACTGCTGTGCCACCATTGGCACCCTTGATGTTGATTGATTTGAGATGTGCAAGACCTTCAGTGTTTGTTTCAAGCGTAAATAAGGATGGATCAATATTATGTAATTCTAAAACGCCTGTACCGGTTTGTGAAGGATTTCCAGCAGGAACACCATTGTTGTCCTCGTAAATATAAACATTTAAACCTACTAAATGAGAACTGTAATCAATACCGGATTCGACAACACCATAGATATCTAATTCACCTAAAGTAGTCTCTTCAGTTAATTCAAAGTTGTCAGCACAAAAAATACCCACATTGTCTTCAGAAGATTGCGTGGAGACAATGGCATCGTTACCGTCAGCCGGTCTGGAAATAACAATATTTTGTGCATTTAATGATGTAACCATGATAAATGCGAATAAAAGTAAAGTAAAATTTTTCATAAAAAATAGTTTTAAAAATTAAAAATTTGAAATAATATTAAGTGATACAAAAATAATTTTTTTCAATGTTAAGTGATACAAATATTACAAAAAAAAATAGGATTAATAATTAATGTTATCATTACGTAATTATAATTGAAATAAGTACAATTAACCTGTGTAGACTGTTTTGATGATTAATCAACAGTCTGGTCATAACCGGGTAGATCTTCTAAAAACTCATAAGTCTGTTTCCTGAAATTCATTTTACAATAAAAATGTTGGAGACCGTTAGTCAACATGAGATATTGCGCGTTGAGTGATAAGTTATAACGTGCAATTTGGTCAAAGGTAGATTGCGTGATTTTGATATGGGGTGCTTTACACTCTATTATGATATAGGGTTTCATATCATGATCAAAAATGACAATATCTGCCCGTTTATGAAGTCCGTTAATCGTAAATTGCCGTTCAACAACCATCAATAGGGGATTGTACCCCTTGTTGTGGATAAGGTATTGTATGGCGTGTTGACGTACCCACTCTTCAGGAATAAGAATGACATATTTTTTACGTATCTCATCCCAGATATAGGTTTTATTTTCCTTTGTTTTTAGCTTAAAATTATATGCAGGAAAATGAAGTGGTATCATAGAGTAAAGATACTAAAAAATTGTAATATATCTATTTATCAACCAAAGTTTTAGTTCGTTTGTCGGTTGGGTATAAAAAAATCGCCTAAAATTAATTTTAGGCGATTTTTGAGTTTTATAACACCCAATACTCTTTGCTTAAGTTAGTATCAGGTATGATACGTTTAAAAAGAATTATCTTTTTACAATTTTGAAAGTACCTTCGTTTCCGTCTATAGAAACACTAACCATATAAACACCTGTTTCTAAGTTAGAGAAATCAACAGTTTGTTGTAACATATTTGGTGTACTACGATAAACTTCTTGACCTAATAGGTTAGAAACACTGATTTCGTTGATAGAAACATCAGCTTTTAGGTTAAGTACATCATTTACAGGGTTAGGATAGTAAGTAAAACCTAAAGCTTGTAAATCTTCTAAAGAACCTGTTCCACCAGATGCAACAGTTACATCATCTATTGAAATAAAATCCATATCAGTTACATCATGATGTCTAAAAGCAATATAGACAGTAGATTCACCTGCAAATGACGAAATGTCAAAAGTGTGATTAACAGGTGTTCCAGTATTACCATCGTCTCCAAGAACTTCTGTCATTTGTGTTTCAGAAGCTTCTAGTGAAGCTATATCATTAGAAGTACTAACATATAAAGAATATTTTTCTTCATCCCAAGATGCTGATGCAACTTGTGTAATATAACTAATTTCAATAGTTCCGGAAGCACTTGATAAGTCAATAGCAGGTGAAATTGCCCAGTTATCCGGAGTTAAGGGTGACTGCATCCATGATCTTGAAATCAATGATACTGGAGTGACTGGGTTACCATTACTATCATTAATTTGAGTTGCTGACCAATTGTTTCCATCTCCATCAGCATCAATTAATGTCCAATCAGAGATATCAAAATCATTAAAATCGTCAGACCAATAAACTGTTTGTGCAGATGCTGCAGTAAAAAGACCGACTAAACCTAAAAAAAGTAAAAATTTTTTCATAAAAATAAAGTATTTTGTATTATTGATGGGTATAAAAGTAGTAAAAAAAAATAAAATAAAAAAAATAATTATTAAAAAATTATACTTTTTATTGAAATAATGTGATATTATTTAGTTATTTAAGTTTTTTGTTATTTAGTTAGAGATTAAACCCCTGCAATTTTATTGAAAATACTTTAGTTTCTAAGTATATTAATGAATCAGTCGATAAATTCTTGTATGGATTGCATATGTGTTTGACTATTGTCTTTTGGTCTTTATACTTAGTATAGCATAGGCTTTAATCGAGGTATTACAAATTGTTGATAAAGTCTAACATCCCTTGAACAAGCGCTTTTGCAACAGGTAAATCAGGATTAATATAGGACATCTTATTCTCAAGTTCTTGACCTTCTATAGTTTTAAGGACATGATTCATGTCTTTAACAACCAATAGTTGAGCGTTTGTTGACAAACTGTGCAGATGTTCAGCATCGGATACCGGTACTTGCAGGTCTTTGGTGCCACCTACAATTAATACGGGAACTTCAATGTCTGTAATATAATTTTCAGGATTGTATTGCATCCAACTGATTAAAAAAGGCTGTACTGAAGGTCTGAACATAGACAGAAGAGGCGTTGGATTTATATCTTTTATAGTCTCTCCGGATTTAAGCGCTTTGAGAATATTGTTGATGTCTTGGTCGTATTGTGGAAACTGCCGGTGGAGTTGTTGGGCTAGAGTCACGTCTATAGACTGTGATGCTCCGCATAGGGAAATGTAAGCATCAGCTCTTCCGGGTGTGGCAAGCATGGCAACCAGACTACCCTGACTGTGTCCGGACAAAATAATCTTATCATAAATGCCTTGAGCTCTGAAATAATCGGTTACAGCTTGGGCTTCGTTGATAAAGTTTTTAAAATCTATGTCTTCTTCTTTAAATCCTTCTTGTTTCAGTTGATGTATAATGCTTTTGTCATACCTGTAAGTTGATATCCCTTGTTCAGATAAAGCTTCTGCGAGAAATTTAAGACTGTTGTTCTGTAATCCGGTTTGATTCCCATTACGGTCCGTTAGTCCGGAGCCCGGTATAATAATCACTAAGGTTTGTTTAACAATATTCTTAGGGGTTAATAATGTGCCGTAAACACTATCCTTGGCAACTGGTATATTGAGGTTTTGTTCAGTATAATTCTGCGCAACAATATCCCAAACGTATAGAGTTAAAAGAAACAAGAGTATAATCCTTTTCATATACACTATATTGGTAAAGTTAGTCGATACTACTATTTATGAATTAACAGAATCCCGTGACAGGTTCTATTTTTCCTTTTTTTCACGTTCTAAAAGTGCTTTGAGAAGACCCCTGTGTACGACTATATTGACGACGTGCCATCCTGTTTTAGCATAAGAATTGAGTAGCGCTTCAAAATCAGCGTCTTTTTTAAACGGGGTTAGTTTCTGATGTATAAATTTGTATTCTTTCATAATTAAGTTTTAATAAAAACAATAGATTTTCAATGATTATTAATTGAATAATTAAATGATTGCTTTACATATTCTTTTGATCAAGCCCGGCCCTTCATAAATAAACCCGGTATAAAGTTGTACTAAATCTGCGCCGGCATCCAATTTTTCAAGAGCATCTTTAGCACTATGAATACCACCCACAGCGATAATAGGGAATGATTTGTTGGATTGTTCTGCTAAGAATTTGATAACCTCTGTACTGCGATTACACAGTGGTTTGCCACTTAACCCTCCTGCACCAATAGCTTCTACTTTATCCTGAGGTGTGCTGAGATGATCACGGCTTAGGGTAGTGTTAGTGGCGATTACACCATCTATTTTAGTCTCGTTGACAATATCTATAATGTCCAGCAGTTGTTCATCTGTTAAATCCGGAGCGATTTTTAAAAGAATAGGTTTGCGTTGAGGCTTGGTGTTGTTAATGGCTTGTAGGCTGTTTAGTATATTACTCAAAGGTTTTTTGTCTTGTAAAGCTCTTAAATTGGGGGTGTTAGGGGAGCTGACGTTTACGGCAAAATAATCAACATAATCAAATAATGAATTGAAACCTTTGATGTAATCATTGACAGCTTCTTCATTCGGTGTAATCTTATTCTTACCTATATTACCTCCTACAATCACTTTGGAACGTTTACGTTTGAGATGTTTAACAGCTTCATCAACCCCTTTGTTGTTAAAACCCATACGGTTTATAAGGGCTTTATCTTCAGGTAAGCGGAAAATTCGTTTTTTAGGATTACCGGGTTGTCCTACCGGTGTCAATGTTCCTATTTCTACAAATCCAAAGCCTAAGGCTCCCAATGTGTCAATAGCTTCAGCATTTTTGTCTAATCCTGCGGCAAGCCCTACGGGGTTGGGAAATTTTATTCCGAACAGCTCACGTTCCAGGCTCGGGTGTTTGACCTTATAGATACTTGAAATCAATGAGCGACATAAGGGTAGGCGTTGCAGGTTTTTAAACCAAAAAAATAAAATATCATGAATACGCTCAGGGTCAATCAAAAAAAGTAAAGGACGTATAAAAACACAGTACATCATTCGGTATATGTTAGGTTAGTTAATTAAAAAGCAAAATTACTAAAATAACCTTAGCTCTGTAATGAACCATTAGACATAATTTTATATTATACTTTATAATCGATGTTCGTATAAGTGGTTACATTCTTTTTTAGTATTATTGTAGGTTTTGTATAAAAGGTGTTATACCATCATGTAATCAATGGTTTGCGTTTTATTTATTAAAACAAATTACCGGATTATTAATGTTTATAGCCGGAAGATTGTTGTATACAGATCTTTTTCGGCTGACTCTAAAATCAGATGTTAATGAAACAATCACTTAAACCTATTATGTTTGTAGGTACCGGTTCCGATGTAGGTAAATCTGTACTCAATGCCGGTTTTTGTCGAATTTTTTTACAAGACGGCTACCAACCAGCACCGTTTAAAGCGCAAAACATGTCTTTAAACAGCTATGTAACACCGGATGGTTTAGAAATAGGAAGGGCTCAGGCTATGCAAGCAGAGGCATCTGGAATTGATTGCAGGGTAGAAATGAATCCCATATTACTCAAACCTACGAGTAATAAAACATCTCAGGTGGTACTCAATGGTAAGCCGGCGGGTAATCAATCTGCTAGAAGTTATTTTTTTAAAACAGACAGACAAGTGTTATTCCGGGAGGCTATTAAGGCTTATCAGACCCTCGCGGATACCTATAATCCTATTGTTATAGAGGGTGCCGGCAGTATCTCTGAAATCAACCTTTGGGATAAGGACATCACCAATATGAAAATTGCAGTGGCTACACAAGCCGCTACCTATCTGGTGGCAGATATTGACAGAGGCGGTGTATTTGGCAGTGTTTACGGCACTTTAGCTTTATTGCCGGAGGAAGAAAGAGCCTTGATTAAAGGGATTGTCATCAATAAATTCAGAGGTGATTTGTCCTTATTTGATGAAGGCAGAAAGATGTTGTACGAGTTGACAAAAGTTCCGGTGGCAGGTGTTATTCCTTATTTCAGGGATATATATACGGAGCAGGAAGACTCTGTAGTCATCGACAATAAAAAGGCTACAGCACAAGAAGGAAAAATCAATATTGCTGTTGTTTTATTACCGCGTATGTCCAATTTTACAGATTTTGATAATCTGGAGTTTGTTCCTGAGGTACACTTGTATTACGCCCATACTCCTGATGAAATAGCCAAGGCAGACATCATTATGTTGCCCGGAAGCAAAAACACGATTGAGGACTTGGAGTACCTCAAAGAGAAGGGGATTGACCTTGTCATTAAAAAACATGTTGATTCCGGCAAGCAACTCTACGGTATCTGTGGCGGCTATCAAATGATGGGGCGAGAGATAAGAGATCCTTATCACGTGGAAACTACCAGAGATAGGGTAGAGGGGCTTGATTTGTTACCCCTGACAACCACCCTGACAAAAACTAAAAAAACAGAGCAAACTCAATTTACTTTTTTAAATACTCCCCAAACTTGTTCCGGTTATGAAATACATATGGGAGAAACCCAACTAGATGCTCAACGTCCACTGTGTACAACGGCTCATGGTGTCGATGGTTTTATGCTCAATGACAAGGTCTGGGGAACTTATATCCATGGTATTTTTGATAATGCTGTAGTTGTTGAACATATTTTAAAACAGATTAATCCCGGTATAAGTGTTGATTTGAATTATAAAGCCTTTAAAGATAAGGAGTACGATAAACTGGCGGCTTTGATTCGTGCTTCTGTAGATATGGATTATATCTACAGTACATTATAGTTTAGTTTGACAAGTGTTGAAATGACATGATTCAGATAACAATAAGGTGCTTAAAGTGAAAATTTTAACCTTTAGTAAATCAAAAAAACGGCAAGGTTTTTGATGTAAATGTTTTGTTGAACCGGAGACTTATTGATTTAGTCAGTAAACTCTCAATACGCCCGCTTTTACAAGGTGTGATTGGTTAGTGTCATTAGTGTTCATGAGTAAATGTTAATCGTTAAGAATTGATGAATAATTAACAAATTTTTATTTTTTTGGACAATAATTTTGATATTTGAAAAAACTATTTAACTTTGTATCGTTAAGAAACTTTAAAAACCATCCTTATAGCATAACTCTACTCCAATAATAAATACACGAATAGTTGAGGGTAAACCCTTGACTTTAATTATTATAAAGTTATGCAAGTATTCAACGAATCTTTGTTAATAAAATCCTATATAGCCGGCGATGAATCGGCTTTGGAAGAATTAATCTACAAGTACAAGAACAGAATCTACAGTTTTATATACAATAAAATTTCTGATAGAGACATAGCGGAAGACATTTTTCAAGAAACCTTTATTAAGGTGATAAAAACGATGAAAAGGGGTAGTTATAAAGAGCAAGGAAAATTTTTACCTTGGGTTTTACGTATTTCGCATAATCTGATTATAGACTATTACCGAAAAGGGAACAAACTACAAGCCGTAGAATTGGGTAATGATATTGACATTTTCAGTTTTATTGCAGATGGCGAGCTTTCTGCGGAAAATGAAATGATCAAAGAGCAAATTTTCTCAGATTTAAGAAAAATGATTCAAAAATTACCCGACGACCAAAAGGAAGTTTTAATTATGAGAATGTATAAAGATATGAGTTTCAAGGAGATAGCTGAAGAAACTAATGTCAGTATCAATACAGCCTTAGGAAGAATGCGTTATGCATTGCTGAATTTAAGGAAGCTCATTGATAAGCATAGAATTATTTTACAAGCTTAGACAATATTATCATCGTAAGTCCGTTTTTTTTTATAAACACAGGATTTATGATGAAATTTTACACTAAGAAAACAGACAAAATATTGTCACCGAAATTATCAACTATTCGTTTTTTATTAGATTATTCCAAATCGTTCCATGTGGTTAAAACGACCAAAACCAATTATCCCATAGAACTGCATTTGAATTAAGAACAGCCACCTGTGAGGTGGTTTTTCTTATAGGTTTTTTCTACCGATAGCCTGATAAATCTCGTCTTTATCTTTATTCCAGCCGCGAGCGGGAGAATACTCCCTGCCATAATAAATGATTTGCAGATGCAATTTGTTCCACAAGTCTTTTGGAAATACTTTTTTGGCGTCTTTTTCTGTTTGCGTAACGCTTTTACCATTGCTTAAATTCCAACGGTACATCAGTCTGTGGATATGTGTGTCCACAGGAAAAGCGGGCACTCCAAAAGCCTGACTGATGACTACGCTTGCCGTTTTGTGACCCACGGCCGGTAATGCTTCCAAGGCTTCCATATCACAAGGGACTTTACCATCGTATTTATCAATAAGAATTTGCGATAAACCGTGAATTCCAGCTGCTTTAGAAGGAGAAAGCCCAACCGGTTTTATTATAGTTCTGATCTCTTCTACACTCAGTTTTATCATGTCATAAGGGTTGTCTGCTTTATCAAAAAGCAGCGGTGTTATTTCATTGACTCTGGCATCTGTACTTCGGGCAGACAGGAGTACAGCAATGAGTAAGGTATAAGGATCTTTATGTTTTAGTGGTATAGGAACACTAGGGTAGATGCGTTCTAAAATGTCTATGACTATTTGTGCACGTTCTTTTTTGGTCATCTGTAAAAGTAAAAAAAAGTCGGGGTGTAAGGTTACACTCCGACTGTAAAAGATTGTATCAACTATTAGAGATATCTAAGTAAGAAATCCATAAGCTCTTCCTTAAGCTCATAGTGTAGTTTGATATAAATTTTCATGTCGTCTCTCAAGGGATGTTGTTCTACACGTAATCTTCCATCTATTTCTTCATTCATATCAGTAGATTCTATAATTCTTCTTTTCTTACGTATCTTTTGGAGTAATTGTCCTATGACTTCTCTTTCGCGTATGATTTTATTTTGGTACCCTTCAAGAGCTGCCATCACATCTTTCCCGGGAGTTCTAGCGGCAATATCTTCTAACTTTTCCTCAAATTCATGGATTTCATTCTTATGAAATTTCAATTCTCTTTTCCAAACATCCAAATTGAATTTAAGGTCACTTAAATATAAAAGTTTTGTGTGCATATGTATAGTTTTTATAATTTATTTTTGAAAGTCTAAAATTACAATTTTTAATCAAAAGCAGGCGCCTTTTAACAAATTTTATTAAAATATATTTTTCAAAGTATTGTAATCCATATAATATATGAATTTTATAGACAATTGATGGTTAAACGGCAAACTGAAAAATGCGTTATAATTAGCATTAAAGCCCATATCTGCCCATTCGTTACTGTCCTGAATGGCATTTCTGTATAAAGCAGTAAGCTGACTTCCCGGTGCAAATTCCCAGTTGTAACTGAGATCAAAATTCCAAACATTATAGTTGATGTTGTGATTGACTGCATAGGATGTCTCAGACAAGGTTCCATCGTGGTTAAGCACATAAAATTGCTCGTCATACTTTACAGGTGTCCAATTGTATCTTGCTGAAATGTTTAAGGCAGATTTTGAGGAGAAATTATAGGTAATCTTGGTAGAACCTATATGATTTTTTACCTGTCTGTTACCAAAGATGATAGCATCATCTACCACATTTACAAATCCTTTTTCATTGGTCGTGTGGTTATAACTAAATTTAAATTTCAGGTTGAAATGGTCATTGATTCTTATTCTGGGGGATAGTCCCAGACTTAGCCCCTGATAAGGCAGTATTGAGGTGTTTTCTTTAAAATAAGAGCAATCAATATCATAAGCAAACCGCTTTCTGTAATCTGAAGAAACCCATGTAAAAACACCTTGTGCGGGATTGTATATGACGAATCGGCCGGCTACTCTTGGTTCGTAGAAGTCTTTTTCTTCACCCAGTCTGAAGTTAAATCCTCCACCAAATGAAAACTCTTTTTTAGTGGTGAATCTCGCGTTTACATGCATATGACTTCCGGTGTAGATTGAGGGCTTGTACAGCCTGTCGTAACCAAAATTCATAAAAACGGAAAATCGATTGAAGTATTTGGTAGGTTTAAAAATCCTATAACTGTAATTGAGGTATGTAGAAGTAAAATTGTTGTAATCCTGAATGCCAAAGTCATTTTTACTATACTTTTTATCAGATAAGTCTGCATAAATGCTAAATCTATGAGCGCCACTTATTTTTGAAAAACTCAGGTCTCCCTGAAAACCGGTTTCTAATTGATCTGCGTTAAAAATATTGCTCAGACTCAGGTCTGTACTGAAAGAATACTTATTATCCAAAAGGCGTATATCTGCCAAAACAGAAGATACATTAGCATCGCTGTAAGATCCTCCTCTCATTACATTTGAATTGACAAAAGTAAGTGAGGAGGTGTTCTTGAATTGTTGATCCAGGACTAATGCCGAATAATTGGTCCAGGGACTTGTTAGGACTTTACGTTCGGTGCCGGCCACTTCATTTTTAATAACGGCATGGGCTTCTTGAGTAATGGCGTTAAAAACCCCGACACCTAAACCGGCATGTGTTCTGCCACTGAGTTTTATAGCATTGAGCAATTTTGTTTTATCCGGATTTTCAATAATTGTTTCGTTATCACTCAAGGATTCATAGGCTTTGTAATAATCAATAGGTGTCTGTCCTATACGTCTGAAATATAGTAGATTGCCTTTTGAAAACATTTCGGTGCCTTCTGTAAAAAAAGCCCGTTTTTCATCGTATTGTTGTTCAAAGGGCCCCAGGTTTAAGACAACATCATCGTAGGCTGTTTGACCAAAATCAGGTATAAGTGTAGCATCTAGTGTAAAACTTTCATTGATACCGTATTTGATATCCATCCCACCACTAATAATTGAAGAGTATTGTCCTTTATATAGATCTACACCGGCCTGAGCATAGGGGTAAAAACTCAACCGGATAGGGGCGTTGATGTCTTTTAACCCTTTAAGAATACCGGAGTACTCAGTAATATTTCCTTTGGTTTTGTCAATAGGATTCCATGAATATTGTTCTTTTGTACTCGTTATTTTCCGGTGAAAGTTTATCCCCCAATGATGTACATTAGCATTAGAAAAACGCAAGGCAGAAAAAGGAATGTGCATTTCCACTAGCCAACCTTCACTCGTAATACGGGCTGCACTCTTCCATACGGCACTCCAATTCCAATCTTCACCATTGGCTGCTGAAACTTTGGCATCTGCCTGTGTACCGGTACTGTTGACATAAAATTCTAAATCATTGATACCGTCATTATAGGGGTTTATACTTATGATAAAGAAATCCGCTTGGCTAATATTATCTCTGGTTGAAAATTGACGGTCTATTTTTTCAGGTTCATTATCATACATT